>Ga0209515_10000036_pt1 | contig 251682 bp, 238 predicted proteins | sample Subgroupgradi54m_FD_187454 | JGI IMG/M metagenome (GOLD analysis project Ga0209515, IMG submission 187454) | Subsurface groundwater microbial communities from S. Glens Falls, New York, USA - GMW60B uncontaminated upgradient, 5.4 m (SPAdes)... ...
AGGAGCTTGGCCGTTTGGACTTGTTGAAGCAGTATGGTCTATAGTAGCATTGCATCGATGGTGGTTGGCTCAACGCTTGAACTGATTTCTTACACATAATTTCTATGCAACAGAATCGCCCAAATCCTGACGAATTGCTAGCTTCCATTCAAAAAGAGGAAGCCAAGCAAAAACGTGGTAAGCTAAAAATATTTCTGGGAATGTGTCCAGGAGTAGGAAAAACTTATGCCATGCTTCAGGCAGCGCGTCAACGCGAAGCTGAAGGAATTGATGTTTTGGTAGGCGTTGTGGAAACCCACGGCCGGAAAGAAACGCAAACACTTCTCGAAGATCTTGCCATCGCTTCCAAAGTTCAAAGGTCTTATCGTGGCATCACCGTTGAAGAGATGGATCTTGATGCTATCCTTGCCATTCGTCCGCAACTTATGATTGTCGATGAACTTGCCCACACGAATGCACCTGGTAGTCGTCATCCCAAACGTTATCAAGACGTTCTCGAACTTCTCGCAGCCGGTATTGATGTTTATACGACGCTCAATGTCCAACATGTTGAAAGTCGCGCTGAAGCCGTCCGCCAAATTACAGGGATTCAAGTTTCCGAGACAGTTCCAGATTCTATATTGGATGAAGCCGATGAGATTGCATTAATTGATCTTTCTCCCGAACAGCTTCGCCAGCGCCTTGTGGAAGGAAAAGTATATCTTGGTGAACGCGCGGTAACAGCTGCCGACAATTTTTTCCGGGAAGAAAATCTCATAGCTTTAAGAGAAATGGTTCTTCGCCTTACCGCAGAACGTGTCAATCAGGACCTGCGCGAAATCATGACGGAACAAAGGATTCAAGGTCCATGGAAATCTGGTGAGCGATTGATGGTTGCCGTAGGCCCGACTCCTTTTTCGGAAAGCCTCATCCGGTGGACACGCCGCTTCACATCATCTTTAGATGCCCCTTGGACGGCGGTTTATGTCGAAACTTCACAGGTGCTTAGCGAAGAAGAGAAGAAAAGGCTGACGCGGAATTTGACTCTTGCACGGCAGTTAGGAGCTCAAGTGATTGTGAGATCTGGAACGGATGTGGCGGAAACACTTATTCAAGTTGCGCGTCAGAATAATGTCACTCAGATTTGTATTGGTAAACCTTCCGGACTTCCATTTTGGGAAAACTTACGTGGAGGTTCGCTCGCTCATCGTTTAATTAAACAAAGCGGCGACATTGACATTCACATGGTCCGTGTGAAAGGTCTTGGACCGGACAAGATAAAAACCCGTCGGAAGATTTCTATTTCAATTACTTCCCAAGAATATCAAATGGTGTTTGGCATTATCACCATTGTGACTTTGTTCTGTCTTGCTTTGGAAAGAATCACAGGATACGCATCGATTTCTCTTGTTTATCTTTTGGCAGTTGTGCTTTCTGGAATGATTCTCAGCAGGTGGCCGGTTCTGCTTTTAGGAACTCTAAGCGCTCTTTTATGGAACTTTCTATTTATCCCACCTCGTTTTACTTTTTACATTTACAAGACCTATGATGCCATGATGTTTGCCATGTATTTTGTCATTGCGCTTGTGATGGGACAAATTACGACTCGTCTTCGTGAACGCCAACAAGCTGAGCGAAAACAAGAAGAAAGAGTGAATATGCTTTATCAATTAACAAGAACAATTGCTGTGACGCATGATTCGAGCGAAGCCATCAAGAACACTTTAGTTAAACTTGAAGACGTCCTGAAAGTTCAGGCATCCATATTTTTGACTGATGAAAAAGGAAGATCAGATTTTGAAAAACCAAGAAGCGGAACCATCTTTTTATCTGGAAAAGAAAAAAGCGTTGCTACTTGGGCTTTCCAAAAACAACAACTTGCGGGTCGATTTACAGAAACACTTCCCCAATCCGAAAATCTTTATCTTCCGCTTGTCTCTATGGGTAAGACTTTGGGGATATTAGTAATTCAGCCTTCCCAGAACCAGATATGGACATTAGATCAACAGAGCCTTGCGGAATCTATCGCATCTTTAATGACGGTTATTTTAGAGAAAGATATTTTCGCTAAAATGGCTGAAGAAGCAAAAATCAAAACCGAATCGGAAAAGCTTCAAACAGCTCTCCTTGATAGCGTTTCTCATGAATTGAAAACTCCTCTTACAGTCATTGCGGGCTCAGCGGAACATTTAAGTAAGCAAGGGATGAATCCTGAAACATTTCGTAAACTTGTAGGTGAAATTCGCACGGCAAGCCAGCGGTTGCTTCAGACGGTAAATGGCCTTCTCGATATGACCCGTCTTGATTCAGGAGAACTTCAGCTGAATTTGGAATGGCATGATATGCGCGATATCATCGGTAACGTTATTGAAAGTTTGAAAGAGCAAACAAGTCATCATCAAGTTCATGTAAAATATGGTGATTCTCTGCCACTTGTTAAAATCGACGCTGCAATTATCCAACAAGTCATTACTAATCTTTTATCCAACGCGACAGCTTATACTCCTAGGAATACAGAGATTACCATCTCTATCCAGACCGATCAGAATGCGTTGGTAGTGAATGTGATGGATAAAGGTCCTGGTGTCGCCGAAGAGGAACTGGATCAAATCTTTGAAAAGTTTTATCGGAGTAAAAATTCACGTGCAGGTGGACTCGGATTGGGTCTTTCCATTACGAAGCGGTTCATTCAGGCTCATGGAGGTGAAATCAAAGTACGCAATCGAGAGGAAGGTGGAGCTTGTTTTACCTTCCGACTTCCAGTAGAATTTTTTCATCCTGAAGAAAAAAAGATGAATCTATGAACTCACAATCTCTTGTTTTGGTAATTGACGATGAACTACAAATGAGGCGGCTTCTTAAAATGACGCTTGAAGCTGGAAGTTTCCGTTATTGTGAAGCCGAAAATGGCGAGTTGGGATTAATGGAAGCGGTTCATAAAAAACCGGATGCCGTGATTCTTGATTTAGGGCTTCCGGATCTGGACGGTGTCGCAGTGCTTAAAAAGTTACGAGAATGGAGTCAAGTCCCAGTTTTAGTTTTGTCTGTACGAGATAGTGAAAAACAAAAAGTCGCAGCTTTAGACAACGGAGCGGATGATTATGTCACAAAACCTTTCGGGCAAGATGAGTTGCTCGCGCGTTTACGTGTTCTTCTGAAGCATGCTCCAGAACACCCTGATTTGCCTCTCTTTGAAAATGGAAATCTGACGGTTGATTGGGTGAAGCGGCAGGTATTAGTAAGTGGTAAAGAAGTTAAGCTAACTGGAATCGAATACGCTCTTTTGAAATTACTTATCCAACATGCAGGGAAGGTTTTAACACATCGCCAAATTCTTCGGGAAATTTGGGGTCCTAATTCAGAGGAAAGAGTTCAATATCTGCGTGTTTATATCACCCATCTTCGTCAGAAAATTGAATCCAATCCTGACAAACCTCAACGGATCAAGACCGAGTCAGGAATCGGGTACCGATTTTGTTTGCTGTAAATGATTTTTATTGGATTTCTTTTAAGTTGAATTGATGCTAGATTTGTCACAAAAATGCCACAAGAACAAAAGATGACAGATAAAAACTAAAAGTTTCCCAAGCTCTTGGCGCGGGTTCGATTCCCGCTGGCCGCTCGTCTACCATAAAAATATTTTATCGAAGACGGCGGCACTGTGCTGACTACTGATTTATCCAAAATTTAATGAAAGTCAGCCTGGCCGCTGTTACCTTATAAGTAGTTCCAAGCGTTGATTAATTGAAAACAGTGGTACTGTACTGATTTCCCATAAATAGTCGATTGACGATTAATGAAAATCAGTGCTGGGCGTTCGATACTCGTCGGCCTTAAAAGACGGAAGCGACTATTTATTAAAGACGAGTATCACCCCAGGAGGCCCGAAGGGCCGACGCGGGGCTTACTTGTTTTAATTAACTATGGAGGTGAAACATGGCGCATTATATAGTTTTGGCTAACTTTACTGATCAAGGAATTAAAACCGTAAAGGACACGACAAAGCGAGCTAAGGGGTTCCGTGAACTGGCCGAGAAAATGGGCGGAAAGATTAAGGATATTTATTGGACACTCGGCCGCTATGACGTAGTCCTTACAATGGAAGCCCCCAATGACGAAACTGCTACTGCAATCCTGACAAAAGCAGGATCGCTTGGTAATCTGAAATCTGAATCACTGCGCGCTTTTGATGAAAAGGAAATGGATTCCATTCTTGCTAAAATTTGACTATGCCTCAAATTTCAAGTTCAGCCAGAACACCATAGTGATCTGAGGGATAAATTCCATTTTGATTCGGGCGGTTAAAAATAATTTCGCAAGATTTTACGCGGTTCGGTTCAATCAGTTTTTTGTGAAGAAACAGGAAATCAATTTGCCGATCCGGGAATTTGACGCTGTGGGTTTGAATAAATAGATTTTGATTGTCCCACGTAATGATTTGTTTTCCAGGATGAAGCAAACTGCAAAGATCAACATATCCCGCGTTTTCAATTTCATTGATTGCTGAGCTTCCACGTACGTCATTAAAATCTCCCACAAGCAATGCTGGATATCCTTTACTTACAATGCTTTGCAGCAATTCCTGGACCTGTTGAAGACGTATGTATTTGTCCTTCGTTCGCCATGCCAAATGAGTATTAACGGTCAATATTTTCTTTCCTTTAAGTTCGAAACCAGCCAACAAAGCTTGTCGATCCTGCTGTTCATATGGTGATACGGTTTTGTATTTGAGGGTTTGATTTTCGAAAATAGGGAATCGTGAGATAAGAACAAGTCCCGCTTCATACGATGAAAGAAGGTGTTGATAAGAAAATAATTCTTTAATTTTTTGCGCAAGAGTTGGGTTGAATACTTCTTGGAGAAAAAGAATATCAGGGCAGTGGATTTTCAGTTCTTCGAGAAGAAAATCCCATCTTTCTAGATAAGGCCCGGAATTACCCCAAGTGTTAAGTGTCATGATTTTCATAAGCCTATTTTACGAAATTTAAATAGCAAACGACAAGTTGAATTAAATTCACCTTAATTTTGAATTCTAATCACGCAAACGTTTCAAATGTCAGTACCATTTGGTCTGCCTCCTTACTTGCCAGCCCCAAGCCATTGTGTTTTGGAAAAATTGTTTCTTGAAACGTTTATTTTGAGTTGAACGGCCAAGCAGTTTTTGTTATAAGTTCCATGAGTTAATAAGGCAATAAAAGATAGTGAGCAGGCGAGTTGAAGCTTTGGTTTTATATTTTGGAATGCGCGCCTGCCAACTAACCGCAAAATAAATTTAAAAACACAGAATATTTTATTGAAGGGAACAATGCATTCAAGTTCTGCTCATGGCAGCGTTTTCTTCGGACGTAAACGAATTTGCGCTCTTTTAGAGAAGCGCCTCGAATCTTTCCAGAATGGTTACAGACAAAATGTCGGAATTGTCGGGCCGCCATTGCTTGGAAAGACTTTTTTAACGCGCAATTTCTTGGAACAGGTTAAGCAGACTGATATTATTGGCGTTCCTTTTTTATGCCAAGAATCCGACTCGTTTGAACGGTTTTCCCAGCGCTGGATGAGCGAATTCCTTTTCAGTTTTTATGGTGCGCTTGGCCAGCTTTTACCTCTCACCTCCCAGCTTCTGATGCGTTCCCTAAAAGGAATTGCTCCTAAGACCTTGCAAAAATTGAGGTTAGTCAGAAAATTGACTTTCAAACACCGTTATGATCAGGCCTATCAGGAGCTTTTAAAATTAAGCGGAATCTTGCAACAGGAAAGCGGTAAAAAAATTCTTATTATTTTGGATGAATTTGATCGTCTGAGCGAGCTGGAGCTAAGCGATCCTTTTGGTAATTTGGGCAAGGAAATTATGGTTCAGAAAGAAACCATGTTTGTTGTAACCAGTTCACACCCGGTTCGTAGTGCCCCAATTTTTCGAGAAAAGCTTTCACTTTTATTTGGAAATTTTGAAGTGCTTGAACTTTCTCCGTTTGATTTTGAAGAATCAAACGAATTCATTCAGGAGCGCCTCCCCGAACGGATTCTGGAGGATGAGTTAAAACGTTTTTTAATTCGCATGACTGATGGGCACCCGTATTATTTGGATTTACTCCTGGACCGATTGGAATTCGATTCTCGAGGTTTTGAAAGTGTAAATGCGGATCTCGTGATTAAATCGTTTGCTGCGGAATTGTATGAAACTCGCGGAATGTTGCATCAGCATTTTCAGTCGTGGCTTTATCAATTAGCTCAAGGGCGGCCTTGGGCTTTGTATGCCGATGTATTGCTCGCCATCAGTTTAGGGCATAAAAAGTTTTCCCAGATCATCCGTTTCCTTCATCAAAAGGGAAATGAGGTTAAAAAAATATTGGAAAAGCTTCTGGGCTCAGAAGCGATCGGAAAGCACGGTTCGTTATTTCAAGTTTCAGATCCTCTTTTTAGGTTCTGGCTTAACAAGGTTTATTATCGCCAGCGCTTTTTGACAGAACGGTCTCCTATGGCAGGAGTTCAAAGTTTTAAGGAGGATGTTCAACAAGCCGTTCAAGAAAATATTTTAGAGGATCAAAAGGAGCTCCCGAAGCGAATCGAAGAACTGTTTTCAAGGTTTAGAAACGATGTGGTTGAATTCAATAAGCGGAAATTCAAATTCCCCCATTTTACAGAAGTTTTGTCCCGTCCCAATAATGGGCGTGTTTTTCCGGTTTTTGCAAAAAACGGGGCAACACGGTGGCTGTGTCAGGTACTTTCCAAGCCGGTAACTGAGGAAGACGTTCAGATCTTCCTGCAAGATTTAAAACGTCTTCGGGGAGCTGTTCATAAGAGGTTGATTGTGGGTCTTAAAGGAATCGAGCTGAACGCGAAATTGCTTGCGCAAGAGGCGAAAATCCAGTACCTTGATCTTCGCAACTTGAACTTTTTGCTCGATCTCTATGATAAACCCAAGTTAGTGATTTAGGATCCTGCCTTATCTTATGAACAAACTTTGGGCCCCTTGGCGTAAGGCCTATATCTTGAAACATCCGGCAAGCAAATGTTTCATCTGCCGAATTAAAGCCTCTTCCCAGGGCACTAAAAATTTTATTTTAAAACGTAGCCGCTATAGCTTCGCCGTCCTTAATATCTTTCCCTATAACAATGGCCATGTGATGGTCATTCCCAATCAACATGTCGACGGCCTTGAGAAATTGAAAGATCAAGAGCTTCTAGATTTACTTCACCTTACGAATCAGATGACTGCGCGCATCAAAAAAACAATGAAACCAAACGGATTAAATATAGGAATCAATTTAGGCCGCGCTGCTGGAGCAGGGGTCCCTGGGCATGTCCACATTCACATTGTTCCAAGATGGCTAGGCGACACCAACTTTATGCCGGTCATAGCAAATACGAAAGTCCTTTCCGAGTCGCTTAAATCGGTTTATCAGCGTTTGAAAAGGAGCCGGTCGAGAAGATGATTACGCGGGTGTCCTTAGAACACCACGAACGTGAATGGCTAGCGCCCTATGCGATCAAAAGCGCAGAAACAAAAGGGCGCGTTTATCCTGAAAAGGAACATGATTTCAGAACCGCCTTCCAACGCGACCGTGACCGTATTGTTCACTCTACTGCCTTCCGAAGGTTAGAATACAAAACTCAAGTGTTCGTCAATCATGAAGGCGATCATTACCGAACCCGGCTGACGCATACTATTGAAATGAGTCAAATCGCTCGTACGATTGGGCGCGCTCTTCGTTTAAATGAAGACCTCATTGAAGTTGTTGCTTTAGCACATGATTTAGGACACGGTCCTTTTGGACATGCCGGCCAAGATGCCCTGTCTGAATTGATGAAAGGACATGGCGGGTTTGAACATAACCGACAATGCCTCAGAATTGTTGAGAAGCTTGAGGAAAGCTATTCTGATTTCCCAGGTCTTAATCTTACGTTTGAAGTGAGGGAAGGGCTGAGAAAACATGCGCGTAAGCGTATTACTTCACTGGAGGCAGAGGTGGTCGATTTTTCAGATTCGATTGCCTATAACGGGCATGACCTAGATGATGGTTTGCGAGCGAGTCTTCTGGATATGGAAAGCTTAAAGAAAATTAAACTCTGGCAGGAAATTGATCGTTATATTCAAGGCAAGTCATTACATACAAGCTCGACGATCAAAATCAAAATTGCGATTCGCCTTTTAATTAATCGAATGGTAAGCGATTTAATTAAAGAAACTGCGGGAAACATAAAGAAATACAAAATCAAAACTCCATCCGATTTTTCTAAATGCAGGACAGAAGTTGTCGGGTTTTCAAAGAGTTTGAAAGGAAAAGTTCTCGAACTTAAAAATTTTTTGACCGATAATCTTTACCACCACTATCGAGTGGTTCGAATGACCGAAAAAGGGAAGCGTTTCATTAAAGAATTGTTTCGTCTTTATGTGGACGAACCGTTGCAGCTGCCGCCACATGTTCGAAAACGAGCTAAAGAAGATGGCCTATATCGATCCATTTGTGATTACATTGCAGGCATGACGGATCGTTTCGCTTTGGATGAATACAACCGGCTTTTTTCACCTTATGAGCGTGTTTGACGTTTTTTCTGGTGTAATGTTAGAATTTAGGTTAGGGATAAAATAGAGGATGTCCAAGCAAAGAGAAAAGACAGTTCTAGAACGTTATTTACTTGATAGCCCTTCTTGGAGTAAGGGTTACCGAGAATTCACGAATTTTTTTGGGAAACCCCTTGGTTGGCTTTTTGTCCTTCAAAACGGCGACCACCATTTAATTCGGCTCGATCAAAAAGGACATTGCTCTTTTTTTGCTAAATCACAAAACAATCAAGAAAGTTGTGTTGCTTTCCTAGAAAAATACTTTGAGCAATTGGCTGAAAGGAAAGAAGAAGCAAACCAATTGCCCAAATCTTATCATTGCGCGTTTGGCCGTAGCGGGACAATTTTTTCACTCAAACATTTGGGAGAGCTTAAGGGCTTTTTGGTTTTGTGTGCGGTTGGAAAATCCGAGAGGGAAATTGAGCCTTTTTTTGGAATGTTTGATCAATTTTTACAGGCAGAAGTGGATCTGGCCTATAAGACGTTTGAACTTCATAATTTTTATGAAACAGTTCATCCACGCGCATTGGCGCTTTCAACCATTCATTCTGTCCACCGTGTTATGGCCTCTTCTTTGGGGCTTGATCAGCTCTTGCCACGAATTGGCAGGCTTTGTTCTCAGGTTTTGAAAGCAAAAAGTTGTGCTGTATATTTACTGGATTCTTCCAAAAAATATTTAATTCCCAAGTTTTCTTTTGGCGAAAAAGGTGAACATAGACGGCGCTTAAGAGTTGGCTATGGGCTTGAAGGCCGTGTCGCTGAAACCGCGGAGTTTCACATCTCAAGAAACTGTGTCGCGGTGCCTTTTATTGAGGATGATGTGGTAGGAGTAGTGGTGCTGAAGGACAAGTTGGGTGGTACTCCATTTTCGAAAACCGATCTTGAAATTCTTAAAACACTTTCAGAGCAGGCAGTGATTGCGATCAAAAATGCCCAGCTTTTTGAAGAAACTGAGCAATTGACGTTAGGAAGCATTAAAACGATTAACGAGCTGCTTGAGCTAAGCTTTGCAGGGGACAACGTTCATTTGCCTTTGTTTAGTGAAATTGCTTTCCAAATGGGACGTGAACTTGGACTTTCTGGAACGGAGCTGACTAATTTGCACCGAGCTACGTTTTTGATTGATGCCGGGCAGCTGGGAACCCCCGAAAGCATTCTTCATAAGAAGGAGAAGCTAACCAAAAAAGAGTTCGAGGAGGTAAAACAGCATCCGTCCCGCGGGGCTGCTATTTTGCAACAAATCAACTCGCTTAAGCCCATTACTCCCATTATTCTGCATCATCATGAACGCTATGATGGAAAAGGCTACCCCAGCCGTTTGAAGGGGGAAGAAATTCCAATTGGCGCACGAATTGTTTCTGTGGTAGATTCATTTACTGCAATGTTATCTCGGCGTCCCTATCGAAGGGTTAAAAGCATCAATGAAGCAGTCCAGGAAATTAAAACCAATACAGGAACCCAGTTTGACCCGAAGGTGGTTGAAATATTTCTGAAAGTTATTCAACGCCCTGAAATTATGGCAATGTTAAAGCGTCTCCCGCGAAAAAATCGAAAAAGGAAACTCGCCGTCGGGTAAAGGAAAATTCTGTGGATCAGTTGCCAGAAGTACCTTTAAAAGTGGGAATTAAAATTGAACGGCCGACCACAGAAAAAGTTAGTTTCTTTTACATTTTTTTATTGTTTGTATCACTTCTTTGCATTTCTTTTACCGGCTGGCTTCTCATTTTAGAATGGACCGGAAAGTCACTGCCTCACTTTTTGAAATTGCCCATCAGTTGAGGAAAAGGCGCGTTTTTTTGTGGTTTGCGGCAATTTTTGTTCTGCTGCCGACTTTTCTGACTCATTTTTTTTTCTGGCGGATAGAACACCGTTTGAAGTTAAAAATTCACTGCAAGCCATTTGTCACTTTGCTTCCGGGTACGATTCATTTAAGCGGCCCTTTTTTGGAATGGAAAAACCGTCTTTACATACGTTCAGGTTATCTAACCGTTCATTATCCGCTAGCGGCAATTTTTCAAAACAAGGTTTCCTTAACATTAAACGGTCACGATTTAGCGGTAGAGGCTGGGCCTGAATTTCTTCACTCCCTTGGGGCCGAGAGAGTCATGTTTGATCATGTGGCGGCAAAGCTTGCGATTGGTTCAAAACATATTGATATAGATTTTTTGGATGCAGAATCAAAAACCATCCAATTTCATTTGAAAAAGCTATCACAATCGAAAAATTTCAAAAAGGTTAGGAATTAACCTGTGCAGGATCAAAGTCTTTTTTCCATTTATAGGACAGCGATAGTTCTTTCCGTTGCAGTTCATTTATTTTTTGTGACCTCTCTTGAGGCCGCTGTATTTCTAGGGAAAACTTTTATACCTCCAGTTCATGAGCCGCTCGTAACGATTAAAGCCATCCGCCATCAATCCTCAGAGCCTGTTAGGAACCATAGCATGGTTCTAAAAAAAGAGAATAGAGAATATAAGAAAGGATCTTTAGAAAAGAAGATGGATTTTGGGAGCCGTCAAACAAGTCAGATATTGAAGCAAACAGAATTGAAAGCTAAGCCTCAACGTGCCAAAAACCTTTCTTTGCAAAATAGCATGTTTCAAAGCTTTCAAAATTTTCAAACTCAGCTGGATCAGCGAATTCAAAAGTTTCAAAACGATTTAAAGACCCTTGCAGCACAAAAGCAAGAGCTAGAGTCATCAAATTTGTTAACGTCCGAGGTTTCTGACTTGAACAAGGTTCCAACCGAAATCAGGAAGGATTTGATTCCCGAATATTTGCAGAAGATGCGGTTTCGGATTGCAAGAGAATGGCTTCAACAAGTTCGTGCTTTAAGCCTTGAGTCGGGAGACGCTACCGTGTATTACCGCATTGCTCAAGACGGCACAGTTTCCGGTTTGAGTTGGAAGTCTTCGGAAACGGATGAGCTGTTTCTAAATTCTTGCTTAAAAGCAGTGGAGACTGCCGGCCCTTTTGGTTCGCTCCCTTTCCAGTTTGATGTAGCGGAAAAAGACAAGTATTTAACGATTGGCCTTACTTTTTATTTACGAAAGCAAAATCAGAAAATCTTGTTTAGTCTTGAACGTTTTCGTCCGTAACGTATAACAGATTAAAATAAAGAAAGTCATGAAAACACTGCACGAACTCCTTGCTCACATTCCTTGTTCCTGGAACGGAAAGGGGAAGCTGACCGTTCAAATTGACCACGTCCAATCAGATTCTCGGAAAGTCAAGCCGGGCGATCTTTTCGTTGCGGTATCTGGTTTCCATATGGACGGCCACAAATTTATCAAGGAGGCTATACAACGAGGAGCGAAAGCAATTGTAGCCGAGCATTTTGACCCGAGTGTAAACGACCTAGGAATCCCTCAATTTGGAGTTTCAAATTCGAGAGCAGTTCTATCCCGTCTAGTTGCTTGTTCTTACGATTTTCCGGCTGTCAAACTCAAATGTATTGGAGTGACCGGGACTAACGGAAAAACCACAACCGCTTTTTTGACTCATCATCTACTCAATAGCGTTAGTCGCTCAGGGCTGGTAGGTTCGATTTATTATGATGACGGAAGTACACAGCGTCCCGCTGAAAATACAACACCAGTTCCTGAGGCGCTGAACGAAACCTTGACCAGAATGGTTGCGAACGGGCTTTCTTATTGCGTGATGGAAGTTTCCTCCCACGCTTTAGATCAGGATCGAACCCAAGATCTTCAATTTTCAAGTGCCGTTTTTACAAATTTGACCCAGGATCATTTGGATTACCATCATAATTTTGAAGCGTACTATCAGGCAAAACGAAAATTATTCTTCAGTGAGCCTATGCCCGAGCATTCGCTAATTAACGGCGATGACTCATATGGTGCCCGTTTATTGAAAGAGCTTCATCTAAATTCTGGCGTTGTTTCATATGGAGCAAACAACTCGCGCGATTACTTAGCGCGGAAAATACAGCCGAGCTTGAGTAACCTTTCCTTTGAGTTGGTTCACGGCGGAAAAAGTTTGCAAGTAACTGCCCCTTTAATCCTCCGGCATAATGTATATAATATACTTGCTGCGTTAAGCACGGTTTCCGAAGAAGGGTTCCCATTGAAGGACTTGATTTCTGCGCTTGCTCATTTTTCGGGTGTTCCAGGCCGAATGGAACGCATTGATGAAGGGCAGGATTTCCAAGTTTTTGTAGACTATGCCCATACGCCAGACGGTCTTTACAATGTGCTTTCGTCGCTTGGCGGGATTTCTAAAAACCGTGTGATTTCTGTTTTTGGATGCGGAGGGGATCGAGATCGAGAGAAACGTCCCATGATGGGAGAAATCGCAAGTCGGTTTTCGGATATTGTGATTTTAACTTCAGATAATCCACGCAGCGAAGTGCCGGAAGATATATTGGAAGAAATCAGAAGAGGAATTAATGGAAACCAGAAGAAAGCGGAATTGCTTGTGAAGATAGATCGAAAAGAAGCTATTCGCCAGGCAATTGAACTGGCAGAAACAGATGACTTAGTTTTCATTTTTGGAAAAGGGCATGAAGATTATCAAATTGTTGGCAAAGAGAAGATACCGTTCAGTGATCAAAAAGTGGCTCGCCACTGGCTGAGGGAACATGTTCACGCTTAATGAAATTGCAAACGCCTGCGGCGGGAAATTAGTTTTTGGGGAAAAGACCCGCCCAATTTCCGGCATTTCCTGTGATAGCCGCACCCTTCAACCAGGAGAATTGTTTGTAGCCCTTCATGGGGAACGTTTCGACGGTCATACATTTCTTAAACAAGTATCTCAGAAGGGCGCCGCTTGTGCCTTGGTGGATCGCCTTCCAAAAGAAATATTTCCAATCGTTCTTGTGCAAGATACGTTAAAGGCGCTTCAAAAGTTAGCCCGATATTACAAAGCGCTTTTTTCAATCCCCACAGTTGCGGTGACTGGAAGCGCTGGGAAAACGACCACAAAGGAGTGTATAGGAATCCTTCTTTCTGAAGTTTTTCAAGTTCGTGTTGGTTATGGGAATTGGAACAATCATATCGGAGTTCCACTTAATATTTTTAAGCTATCAGCCGATGATCAATGCTTGGTTCTTGAGTTGGGCGCCAATCACAAAGGGGAGATCGCAACGTTGGCAGAAATTTCTCAGCCAACGGTAGGAGTGATCACAGGAATTTATCCAGTGCATTTGGAAGGATTCGGTTCTTTGGAAGGGATTTATCAAGCAAAGTTGGAATTGGCTGATTTTTTGGATCACAATCGGGGAACGGTGGTTGCTAATGGGGATGATCCAGAACTGGTCCGAAGGCTAAAAGGGCGGAATTTTTCTCTGATTACTTTCGGAAAGAATAAGAGTTGTGATTACGTTCTTTCTGATTTGGCGAATCGAAACGGAATGATTTATCTTCAAGTAAATGGGGAGCTAGAGTTTCGCCTCAGAGGAAACGGTGCCTTTAACGCCATGAACGCCTTGGCCGCGATTGCAACGGCAGGTTATTTTAACCTGGATTTAAAATCCTTGAGCCAAGCTTGGCTGGCGCTTCCTTCAATTGAAGGGCGTTTTCGTCTTGATTATCTGACCAACGATATTCAAATTGTAGACGATTCTTACAATGCAAACCCCAAGTCGTTTGAACAGGCTGTTGAATCGTTTTGTGGATTGGCGAATGCCCAAAGAAAAATAGTGGTTGCGGGTGATATGCTGGAACTCGGCGAGCGCTCTGAATTTTACCATGAAGCTTTAGGAAAATTATTTGCAGAACGGGGAATCCAGCACGTTGTTGCTGTGGGGCCTATGAGTCGTTTTGTCTTAAAAGCATTTGCCAGTACATCGCCTGGTGCTGAATCTGCGCATTTTGAACGTGCAGAGGAAGCAGTTCAGTATTTAACCTCGGTTTTGCAAGAGGGAGATTTTATTTTAATTAAAGGATCGCATGGAATGCGGCTTGATAAAATAAAACCGCTTTTGCAGGAACATTTTAAAACTACGACTTCATTCGTGTAAGGAAAGATTGTGTTTTATTTTCTTCTTTATCCGCTAAAAGACTACTCAATTATATTTAATGTTTTTAAGTATATTACGTTTCGCGCTGTAAGCGCAAGCGTAACGGCTTTTCTGTTCTCTATCTTCTTAGGTCCGATTGTAATTAAATGGCTTGCCCAGCTGAGCGTTGTGAATGTCACCAAGCGAGAGCATGCCGAAAAGATTCATTCCTTCTACGCCACAAAGGGGACTGTTCCAACCATGGGCGGGGTTTTAATCGTCGGAGCTTTATTAATTTCCAATTTGCTTTGGGGAAATCTAGAAAATAAATTTATGCTTATCTCCCTTTTGGTTGTCATTTGGTTTGGGGCCATTGGCTTTATTGACGATTTGATCAAATTAAAAAAGAAAAACACAAAAGGTCTTTCTAGCTTGGTAAAGCTTGTAGGGCAATTAGTTTTAGGAGTTGGCATTGGCAGCTTTCTTTACTCAGATCCAACTTTTTCCAAGTTTCTTTATGTGCCTTTTTTTAAAACATCCACCCTTGTATTGGGATACTGGTTAGTGCCATTCGTCGTGCTGGTTTTGGTCGGTTCATCAAACGCACTTAATTTAACCGATGGCCTGGATGGGCTTGCGGTGGGTTGCTTGGCATTCGCTGCGGGAGCTTTTTCCATTTTAACTTATTTAGCAGGGCGTGCTGATTTTGCCCACTATTTAGGAATTCCTTTTGTGCCAGGTTCTGGGGAACTGGCTGTTTTCTGTGCTTCTTTAGTGGGTGCGGCTGTAGGGTTTCTCTGGTACAATTCGTATCCCGCAACCGTGATGATGGGAGACACCGGTTCTCTTTCTTTGGGCGGTGCTTTGGGAGTTGTTGCTGTTTTAATTAAGAGCGAACTTGTACTTTTGGTGGTTGGCGGCATTTTTGTTTGGGAAGCGCTTTCGGTGATCATTCAAGTTTTTTCTTTTCAGGTTTTTGGAAAGAGAGTTTTTTTGATGTCTCCTTACCATCATCATCTTCAACTGAAAGGCTTGCCAGAATCAAAGGTGACCATCCGGTTGTGGATTGTTGCATTTATCCTTGCGTTGGTTGGGCTCAGCACTTTAAAATTGCGGTAAGGGAACTATGAATTTCGAAGGTAAAAAAATCACAGTGCTCGGAGCAAAAGAAACGGGCATTCAAAGCGCTCTTTTTCTTAAAAAAAGAGGTGCTGTTGTTTTCTTAAGTGAATTGAAAGAAGGCAAGGAATTTATCGAAGCTAAAAAGACACTTGAGAGCAATGGAATTGAATGTGAATTTGGCCGCCACACTTGGGAGGAAATTGAAGATTCTGAGCTGATCATTGTTTCGCCGGGGATTCCGCCGACAGCCCCCATCTGCCAAAATGTGCTTCGAGCAAATATTCCCATCTGGAGCGAAATTGAATTGGCGTTTCAAAGTTCTCCAGCCGAAATCATTGCTGTGACCGGAAGTAATGGAAAAACGACCGTTACGACCTTAATTCGTGACGTTTTGCGCGCTTCAGGCCGCTCTGCTGTAAGCTGTGGCAACATTGGCAATTCATTTATCAGGGAAGTGGGAGAGCTTACGAAGGAGACGATTGCTGTTGTGGAGGTGAGTTCATTTCAATTGGCACATATTGATCGATTCAGGCCACGCGTTGCTGTTTTGCTTAACCTCAGCCCAAATCATTTGGATTGGCATCAGAGTTTTGAACAATACGCTGACGTCAAGTGCCAAATTTTTAAAAACCAGACTTCATCAGATTATTCTGTGCTCAATACTTCTGACCCTGAAAGCATGAAACGGGCGTCTAAACTTAAATCCCAAGTCATTTATTTCAACGGCGGGCGAAACGGGAACCCTAATTTCACCGCAGTGGAAAAAGTAGCTGCCCTTTACCACATTGATCCCAAAGTAACGCAGTCTGTTTTGGAAAATTTTTCCGGCATTGAACATCGTTTTGAAGATGTGGGAACTATTTTTGGTGTTTGTTATATCAACGATTCAAAATCAACGACCATCGCATCTTTAGGATGGGCACTTGAGCGGGTGGGTGAAGGAGCTGTTTTAATTTCAGGAGGCCGACATAAAGGCGGTGATTTTCGAGTGTTGCGGGATTTAATTCGAAAAAAGGTAAAATTTTTGGTTTTGATTGGTGAAGCAAAGAAGGAAATTGAAAATGCGTTTGCTGATCTGGTATCGGTTTATTCTACTAACACGCTTGAGGAAGCCCTTCGCGTTGCACGCAGTGTAAGCCGGCCGGGCCAAACCGTTTTGTTTTCCCCGGCCTGCGCCAGCTTTGATATGTTCCGCGACTATCAAGACCGAGGTCAGCAGTTTAAAAATATTCTTGCAAGTTGGCGAGAAGAACCAGCCTCTACACCAAGTCGGTGACCAACGAATCTAAAGCTATCGTATTTGCCATGTACACCCTGGCGGCTATTGGGGTGGTCATGATTTACAGTGCGAGTGCCGTTTATGCCGACCAAGTGTTCCATAGCCCAACCTATTTCCTAAAGCGCCAGCTTTTATATGTTTTAATCGGTTCCGTTGCATTTCTTATAAGTTCTTCAATTGACCCTGATTTTCTCAAAGAACATTCACGGTTCTTAATGTGCGTTGCCATAGCTCTTTTATTAGCTGTTTTTTTTCCATTTTTGGGCCGTTCTGCGGGAGGAGCCAGGAGATGGATTCAACTGCCTTTTTTTACCTTTCAGCCCGTTGAATATGCGAAATTGGCCATGTGTATTTATCTTGCGGATTATCTATCACGGAAGAAGCAGTCGATTGCCACAGGTTCCATTTCTGTGTTTTTCCCACCAATTGTTCTGCTGTTTTTGATTTTTGGGCTTGTCATCATTCAGCCAGATCTCGGGTCCTGCGTGTTCCTTTTTTTATTGATGGGAATTTTATTTTTTCTTTCTGGGATTCGACTTCGTTATATTTTGCTTGCTGCTGCGGCAGTTGTGATAGGTTTTATTTTTTTGGTTTGGAAAGCCCCGTATCGAATGAATCGAATCACCGCATATCTCGACCCCTGGAAAGATCCCAGGGGGAGCGGTTTTCAAATTATTCAATCCTTTGTTGCGTTTGGGTTGGGCGGGATCAAAGGAGTAGGATTGGGCAAGAGCACGCAAAAGTTGTTTTATTTGCCACAAAGTCACACTGATTTTATTTTTTCAATTATTGGTGAGGAATTAGGGCTGATCGGTGCGCTGGGAGTTCTCGCTTTGTATGCTGTATTTTTCTTTTTTGGAAATCGCTTGGCACAAAGATGTCGCGATCCTTACTTTCGGCTTTTGGCCTTTGCATTGATTGTGTTTATTACCCTTCAGGCGTTAATCAACTTGTTAGTAGCAGTCGGCTTGATTCCAACCAAGGGTTTACCGCTTCCTTTTGTTAGTTACGGTGGAACAGCGCTTATTTTTCATATGCTTTCGGTCGGTATATTGGTAGCCATCGACAAACGATCTACCCGTTTTTCAAGCCGGTGAATACCCCGAAATCTGTTCGAATTTTGATTTGCACAGGCCATACAGGGGGTCATTTTTTCCCAGCAGCAAGTTTCGCGGAAGCCTTTAAAAAAAGCCATCCGGAAACTGAGATTCATATGCTAATAAACCGAATGGCCGAGTTTTCAGAATGTTTCCGAGCCGAACATTCTTTCCATTTTCACATAATACCGCTTTTACCTTTACCACCCTTCTTTTCTTTCAAGATGCTTTTATTTTTGCTACAATGCATCGCAGCGTTTTACAGGACCTTTTTTGTATTTGTTAAGATAAAGCCAGCGCTTGTAGTTGGGTTTGGGAGTTTCAGCTCGGTTCCGGGAATCCTTTGGGCTGCATTTTTCCGAAAGCCTATTTTGCTTCATGAACAGAATGCTGCAATAGGACGAGCAAATCAGTTTTTGTCGCGATGGGCAAATCAAATTGCCGTGAGTTTTCCTGAGACGCAAGGCAAATTTTCACGGAGCAAGGTTTTTTGGAGTGGTTACCCCTTACGATCTTCTTTTTTGCACGACCTGCGCGAGACTCAGAACGAACAAGCTGGGCAAAAGCCATTTACGATTTTAGTATTTGGGGGCTCTCAAGGAGCAAAACGATTAAATCATACATTTTTAGAAGCGTTAAAGGTAGTTAACGCTGAAGAAAGGAGTTGTTTTGCCGTTATACATAATGTTGGCAAGGATGACTTGCAAGGGATTAAGCAACGATATCAAGAGTTGGGAATAGTTGCTGACGTTTGTACTTTTTCGTACCAAATTGCAGAACAATATAAACGCGCAGATTTGGTTCTCGCACGTGCAGGAGCAGGTACGATTTTTGAGCTTGCAGCAGTTGGTCGTGCAGCTGTTTTGATGCCATATCCTCATGCATATGCACATCAAAAGCTAAATGCCAATTATTTAGTTAGCCGCAACGCAGCTCGTGTAATTAATGATGACAGCTTATCGGCCAGCACCTTACGGAATGTTATTTTTGAATTAAAAGCTAAACCAGATCAGAGAAACCAATTAGGTAGAAATATCCAGCATCTTGCTAAAAGAGAAGCAAATCGGATTTTGGTAGAGGCAGGGTGGAAATTAATATGCGAAAAGAACTAAGTTATTTAATTGAAGGAAGTAAGAGAGTTTTCCTGATTGGTATCGGCGGGGTCGGAATGAGCGGCCTTGCGCGGGTTTTGGCGGCTTACGGCCTTGAAGTAAGCGGATCTGATGCAAAACAGGGGCGAACTACTACCCGATTAGTGGCAGAAGGAATTCAAGTCGTTTCGGGGCATGGCACCGCATTAGTTGATCGAGCAGACCTTGTTATTTATTCTTCCGCCATTTTGAAAACAAATCCTGATTTTATAAAAGCTCAAAACCTCGGAATTCCCATTTATCACCGCGCTGAAGTATTATCATTTTTGATGAACCGGGTCATTTCAATTGCCATCACAGGTGCCCACGGAAAAACTACAAGTTCCGCATTCATCAGTTTTTTAATGACTCAGGCGGGCTTGAGGCCGTCCTGCCTTGTCGGTGGCGAAATTTTAAACTACGGTTCCAATGCCATCATTGGCGACCCCAATCTTTTTGTTGCTGAAGTGGATGAAAGCGACCGAAGCCAACTTCATTTTTCACCCGATTTTGCCCTTATCACTAATTTAGATTCAGAACACTTGGACGTTTATCAGGATATTACTGACATTAAAAATTCCTTCCGCCGTTTTGTTGAGCAGGTGAAGACAGCAGGCCGAGTCGTTTATTGCTTGGACGACGCTCATCTTAAAGAAATTATGTCTGAGGCGCCGACAGGGGCAGCGGTAAGTTACGGAATTGTTAATCATGGAGATTTTTATGCGAAAGACATTGTTTTAGAAGGTTTTGCGTCGAAGTATACTTTGGTTGAACGAGGTGAGAAGATTAATGAAGTGTGCCTCAGCATCCCTGGGGTGCATAATATTCTCAATTCCTTAGGCGTTGTTGCGCTCTTAAGAAGTTTTGGGCTACGGTATGAACAATTTCTTAAGTTTATGAATGATTTTAAGGGGGCGGGGAGAAGGCTTGAGGTGAAATTGAACCGCCGAGATCTTTTAGTGATCGATGATTACGCCCACCATCCCACGGAGGTGAACGCGACACTTCGTGCAATTCGAGGTTTGGGGAAAAAAACCACAGCGGTTTTCCAGCCCCATCGGTTTTCAAGGACATTACATTTGGCCAACGAATTTTCACAAGCGTTTCACAGTGCAGATCGGGTTATTTTAACTGATATTTATGGAGCAGGCGAAGACAATCCGAATCAGGTAGACGTTCATTTGATTTATGAGGTAGTCAAAAAGGGCGGGCATCCTGACGTTCGAGTGGTAAGACGTAGTGAAATTATTGATTTTTTAATGGCTCACCGCGAAGGAGATGAGGCCATCGCTTTTTTGGGAGCCGGTGATATTGGAGAAATTGCGGATGAATTCGCCAGTCGATTTGAAAACGTCTATTCGCACTGATGTTTCGCTCAAATCGTATTCAACATTCAAAATCGGGGGACCAGCTCGTTTTTTTGCAGAGCCGACTACTCGTGAAGAGTTATTCCGCGTTTTAGAATTCAAGAAATTCGAAGGTCTTCCACTTTTAGTGATTGGCCGAGGTTCCAACCTGTTGATTTCAGATGCGGGGTTCTCCGGTTTGGCGCTTTCTTTGAGAAAACTAGATTCAAACTGGTTTCAAGTTGAATCCGATGGCTTGCTCCGGGCTTCGAGTGGGATGGGTTTGTTTCGACTATCCATAATATCGCAAGAACATTCACTCGGCGGAGCTGAATTTGTTTGCCATATTCCGGGCACCGTGGGCGGTGCTGTTATTATGAATGCCGGTTTTGGTAGAAGAGGCTTTCCTTACTATGAGATAAAAGATATTGTAGAGTCCGTTACTGTGCTCGATTTGAGTTCGAATAATATAAAAACCTTACGTCGGGAAGATATCCATTTTGAATATCGAAAAACAAGTTTGTCACCCAATCTGATTGTTTTGGAAGCTGCTTTTCGGTTGGCGTCAAAAGCTAAAGAGTTGGTTGGGGAAGAGATTAAAGCTAATTTTGCTTATCGGAATGCAGTCCAAGACCTTCGCTTCCCAAGCGCTGGCTCTACGTTCAAAAACCCGAAAGGTTTTGCGCTTACAAGCGGTCAACTTCTCGATCGGGTCCAGATGAAAAGAATGAGAATCGGGGGCGCTATGGTTTCGGAACGGCATGCCAATTTTTTCTTAAATGTGGATCATGCGACAGCACAAAATGTGCTGGATTTAATCAAACTTGCACAGAAAAGAATATCTGAAGAATTTGGGATAGAGCTTGAACCAGAAGTTAAGTATGTCGGTTGAAGCGTAACATTTTAGCATTCGATGAAACAATTCAAGAATTGCAATTCGAATAAATTCGGAAGGGTGGGCATTTTTTTGGGTGGACGTTCTCACGAGCGGCCTATTTCGCTTAGATCTGGGAAAGCAGTTTACCAAGCTCTCAAGAGTGCAGGGCTTGATGTGGTTATGATTGATACAGCCAATGGGTTCCGCTCCAAACTCAAGCGAGAACCAATTGATTTGGCTTTTCTGGCGCTGCATGGAGTCGGCGGTGAGGATGGCGCCATCCAGAAAATTCTAAATCGCAGCCGCATTCCCTATGTTGGCTCAAATCCAAAATCAAGTGCTTTAGCGTTTGACAAAGCGCAAGCGAAACGCCTTTTTCTTCGATTCGGTATTCCAACTCCTCATTATGACGTCCTCACACGCAAAAATTGGAAACAAACGCTTAAGCAATGGAATCCCCCTTATGTGATAAAACCAGTCAATGAAGGTTCGAGCATTGGAGTTTTTTTCGTACAGCGGAAGGGAAGTGAAAGCAGAAAAATTCAATCGAGCTTCAAACGATATCCCCGACTTTTAATTGAAAAAGAAATTAACGGCCGCGAATTTACCGTCGGCATTTTAGGAAACAGAGCTCTTCCTGTAATTGAACTGAAACCTAAGCGTAAATTTTATGATTACAAGGCAAAATATACGAAAGGTTTGACGGAGTATTTGATTCCAGCGCCCATTTCAAAAGATTTGTCGAGTAAACTGCGAGCGATTGCGTTGAAAGCTCATCGAGCGTTGGGTCTTCGAGATCTTTCGCGAGTTGACTTTAAAGTTGATGTTTCTGAAAATCCTTTTGTTTTAGAGGTGAATTCAATTCCTGGTTTCACCGGGACCAGTCTTCTTCCAAAAGCCGCCAAACAGGTGGGGCTTGATTTTACAGAGCTTTGTTTAAGTTTGTTAGGTATGGCTCATTCCCGAAGTAAGTTAAAGGATTAATCCGATGGTGAGGCGCCGGACTCAAAAGTGGAATTTTAAATTGCTCTGGAGATTGGGGAAAAGGCTTTTAAAAATTGTTTTCAAGGCAGTGCCCTTTGGCTTTACTTTTGGGGTTGCCTCCTTCGTTTTTTTTGGAGTCCGCCAAATGCTTCACGCTGACCCCTATTTCCAGGTGGAACGAATAGCCGTCTTTCCTTCAGGCCTTTTGGCGACCTCAGAATATCAATTTCTTGAAAACCAAGCGCGCGGCCAAAGTTTGTTAGAGTTAGATTTGAAACGGATTTCTAGGAGTTTAGAACGCAATCCTAAAATCAAACGTGCTGAAGTTGTGCGAATTCTGCCCAATCAATTGAATGTCTTTCTTGCTACTCGGGCTCCTTTTATCCAAGTCCAATTGAAAGAAGAGGGGCCCTATTACTTAGTTTCGAGCGATCAGTTGGTGGTTTCAGTTGAGGAATGGCCAAAACCAGATTTAATGGTTCTCGAGGATTTAAATTCTGAAAAGAAAACGTGTTCGATAGGGACTCTTTATCAAAATAAACATTTTCGATCGCTGTTCAATCTTTTGGAATTTGCCAAAACTGATCCTTCTTTGAATTCGGAAACGATTTCCAAGTTAGCCATGGACCAGCTTGGAAATGTCACGTTGATTTTAAACGATGGAATTGAATTAAAAACAGGCGAGGAGTTAGCGCTTTCTGGAAGTGCTAGGGCTGTGTTAAAGTCTCTTTTGAAATCTAAAGAAAGAAGCCAGATTTTGTATATTGATTTGCGTTATCGTGATCTAATTGTAAAGAAGAAAGATGCAACCGTTGTAGAAATCCAAAAAGTAAAAACTAAAATTTAATTCACCGCTAAATTCGTCTTAACACTAAAGAAAGTGACATGGTAAAGCGGGATCACATTGTCTATTTAGCCTATATCGGCACAACGAAACTTGCTTTTCTGAAAGCTAATCTAAAATCTCAAGACCGAGTTGAAGTTTTAGCTTTGAGTGCCCGTCTTGCAAATGGTTTTGAAAGAGGAATTGTAAAAGATCTTGCCCAAGCAACTCAGACACTTTCTGAAACTATCAGCGATGTGATGGGTCCTGAGGAAAAGGTGAGTACGCCTTGCCGCTTGGTGGTTTCAAATACGTACCTTAAAAATTACACGTTTCAAAGCTCCGTTTATTTTCAAGGGAACCCACACCTTTTAACACTCAAAGATGTGCGAGCTGCAATTGCCCAAACCCGAAGCGTTGCGACCATTCCTCTCCAAGAAGTGATTGTACAGGCGGTTCCTCAAGAATTTTTGGTGAATGATCTGATGGGTGTTCAAAACCCAATCGGTTTGGAAGCAAGCCGTTTGGGTGTAACGCTTCGCTTGCTGACTCTGGATTTTTTGGTCTACAATAATTTGCTCAGGGTTTTTGAACAGTGCGACCTTGAAGTAAGCAATGTGATCCCCAGCGTGCTTTCTGCAGCGCATTGTGTTTTAACGCCCCTGGAAAAACAAACAGGAGTGATTCTGGTAGTGATCGGAGGGACAGCAACTCATTTCGCCTGTTATAAGAATTCGGTGTTGATCGAAACACGTTCTGTTCCCATCGGAGGGGACCGTATTACCGAAGTGATTGAGAAAAATTTGAATATTGAGCATCTCGATGCACAGCGGATCAAGGAATCATTTGGCTCTGCAGCATCCAAGGTTGAATTTCAGGAAGAGCTAATTCCAGTCCCGGATTCAAACGGCCGCAAAAAATATCCGATTAAACGTTCAGAATTTGAAGCCCAAATGAGCTCTGGTTTAAATAGTTTTTTTTCAGAAATCCGTAAAGAAATAAAAGCGCTTCAGGAACGCTATGCTCCTGTCAATCAAGTGGTGTTCACTGGGGGTGGAGCACGTTTAGATGGTTTTTTGGATGTGGTCAGAGATACGATTTCACCTTCCTCGCGGATAGGAGCTCCTCAGGGAATTTTTGGTCCAGAAGCTTTAATTAAAGATCCTGCATTTTCAGGAGCTTTGGGGGGAATTAACTTTTCAGGCAGAGTAAGCGAACAAGGTTTGGCAGCGACAGATCGTCAAAATTGGATTTCCCGGACCGTTGAAGCAGCCCGGAATTGGATTTTTGAATACCTTTAATTGAGCTATCCTTTTACAGTGGCTAGATTTCCGCGCTATTCGTTGACTTGTGCAGTCAATTCCAGTAGAATTCACTTCTGTGTGTTAAGTCAAAAAGCGTCTTTACGCTCTCTGTAACACGCTTAAAATAAATGGCTTATGAAAATTACATGAGACGACTATTTTTGCTTTCTGTATTGTTTCTCGTTGTTTTCTGTCGTACCGTTATCGGATTTGCCGACGAGCCACAATTTACCGCTTCAGTCGATAAACAATCCGCACGAGTTAATGAAGAAATTCACTTAAACGTTCGGATTGTGGGTATCCGCGGCTCGCTGCAGGCACCACGGCTCCCCTCGCTAGAAAGTTTTGAAATTTTTTATTCTGGCCGGTCATCGCGATTTAGTTTTATCAACGGCCGTTCTGAGTCCATGACAGAATTCAATTACGTCCTCATTCCGAGATCGGCAGGACAGTTTGTGCTTCAACCCGTTGAAGTTAAAGTTGATGACAAAAGTTACCATACGAATGAATTAAAACTTAATATTGAAGAAGATAAAACCACTCCGCCGCAGCCTGCGTCAAGGCCGCTGGCAATTTCATCTCGCAATCCGAGCCCCTTTGTCCCAACGCCCGCAGCTTCTCGCGCGCCTCGAAATCCTGCCCCCCAGGCAGCTTCGACATCCACCTTAAACGATGAGATTGATCAAAATATTTTTTTAAAAGTAGTTCCAAGTCAGCTTACGGTTTATACCAACCAGCAGTTATTTTTAACTTATTCCCTTTATACGCGCTATGACACTCGCTACGAAGGTTTTATTGAAGAGCCTGAAACGAACGGTTTTTGGATTGAAGAGTTTCCGATGGATCAAAATTTAGGGCGTGACACGGAAATGGTAAATGGCAAAAAATACGTCCGTGCTGACGTTAAAAAATTAGCACTTTTTCCAACGGCACCCGGCTCGTATCAAATTAAGCCGGGTGTGGTCAAAACTTCGGTGCAAATTGAGCAGCAAGACTCTTCCATGTTGGATGAATTTTTCAATGATAGTTTTTTTAATAATGGAGGCCTTTTTGCAAGACGGGTTGAGAAGCATTTAGCTCCTCCGCCCGTGCAGGTTCAGGTCAAGGCTCTTCCTGACGAAGGGAAGCCTCCAAGTTTTAAAGGAGCTGTTGGAGATTTTAAGATGGCTACATCCGTTGACAAACGGGTTGTGAATCAAAACGAAGCGGTTACCTTGCAAATTACGCTTGAAGGCGAGGGGAACATTGAAACGCTTGTTCATCCAGAGATTCCTGAAATTAAAAATGTAAAGACCTATGATGCCGATACGCAAACTCAGCTTTTTAAAGCTCAAAATGTGATTGCCGGGAAAAAGACGTTTGAAGTTGTCATGATACCCGGTGAAACGGGAGAACTGACCATTCCGAATATTGAGTTCAGTTTTTTTAGTCCTAAGATTGAGCGTTACGTTACTTTGAAGTCAGAGTCTTACAAAATCAAGGTGAACCCTTCAAAAACTCCAGCGCCTCAAATTCCAAAAGGAGTTTCGCAAAGCGAACTTGGTGAGACCAAAAAATCCATTCGTCTTGAATCTGAAGACATCCAATACATTAAGGAAAGGATTTCAACACCCGAAAAACCTTTGCTTCCTACCGTTATTTTATGGCTTGCCCTGGTTGACGGAATCGTTACAGCTACTTGCCTCGGTTTAATTGTTATGAGGAAGAGAAACGAATATCTGGATCAAAACGTTTCTTTAAAGCGGACTTTATACGCCAAGAAATTCGCAGGCAGGGATCTTAAACGTTTAGATCGTCTTGCTAAATCTTCCAGTGATTCAAAGTCGGATGAGGTGTTTTTTGATGAGAGTGCTAAAATTTTAAATCAATATCTTTCAGACAAACTCAATTTGTCGCCTCAGGGTTTAACACAGGATATGATTGAAAGGCGCCTCGAAGAACGACGGACAGAGCCTGAGACAATTCAAAGGATTCGGGAATGCCATGAAATTTGTGATCAGGTTCGCTTTGGAAAAATGGGGTCGCATGGAATTGACCGGGGGCAGATGATCAAGCGAATTCAGGAAATTATTTATGCTTTGGAGCGGCGATGAAAAAGCAAGTACAAAGGATTAATTTCAAGCGCGCAATTTTTTTGTTTTTACTTTTGATATTGTTTGTATTCCTTGGCCGCGTTTTTGCTATTGCCGGTCCCGATCATTTCAAAGAAGCAAATCAATTGTACCACGATGGTAAATATGCTGAAGCGGCTAGAGCGTATGAAGAAGTCATTAAGGCAAAACCAATGGCTGAAGCTTATTACAATTTAGCGAATGCTTACTTCAAAGATAAAAAAGTAGGTTTAGCTGTTTTGAACTATGAACGGGCGCTGCAGTTTGCGCCCCGAGATCATGACGTAAGAACAAATCTTGCGTACGTGAATCGGTTGATTGAATATAAAATTGAGGATAAGAGAAATTGGTTTTTCCGAAAAAAAAGTCGCCTTCTGGGTTATGTGACGTTTACAGAGTGTTGGATTCTTGCTTTAGGAGCTTATTTCATGTTTATTGTTGGATGTTTGTTTTCTTTACTTGGGCGAAAGCAAGTTGTATTTGACAGATCAGGAGCGCTAGCCCTTGTTTTCGTTATCTTTTGCTCGTTTCCTTTATTTTTAAAATATGCCGAATTTGGCGGCGGCCGAGCTGGTGTTGTAACCGAAACACAGGCCGAGGTTCGTTATGGCCCATCCAATTCTGATCGAATTGCTTTTCGGTTGGTAGAAGGCCTTGAGGTTGCACTTAATGACGAGAAACAAGATTGGTATCGAATACAACTGAGCGATGGGCGAAGCGGCTGGGTACCCCAATCCCAGGTGACACCCGTATGAAATCTGTACGAGAAACTAAGAAATGGAAGGGAAAACCAGATCCTGGTGGGCATTTCGGGATCTTTGGGGGACGTTTTGTGCCTGAAACGCTGATTGAAGCACTCAATCAATTGACCAGAGCCTATCGAACGCTTAAACGCGACCGGAAATTTCAAAGAGAGCTTAGATATTACTTAATTACGTATGTCGGAAGGCCAACCCCTCTCTATGAAGCAAGAAATTTGAGCGCTGCTTTGGGCCGCGGTCTTAGAATTTTTCTGAAGCGCGAAGATCTCTGTCACACCGGCGCGCATAAAATTAATAACACAATTGGTCAAGGCTTGCTTGCGAGGCACTTAGGGAAAAAAAGAATTATTGCAGAAACCGGAGCCGGGCAACACGGGGTTGCAGCCGCGACAGCCGCGAGGATTTTTAATCTTTCGTGCGATGTGTACATGGGCGCTGAGGATATTAAGAGGCAATCCCTCAATGTGTATAAGATGAATTTATTGGGAGCACGCGTCATTCCGGTGCATTCAGGTTCTAAGACGCTAAAGGATGCTACCAACGAGGCGATTCGTGATTGGGTGACCAACGTAGATACAACGCACTATCTTCTTGGTTCTGCGGTAGGGCCGCATCCTTACCCCATGATCGTGCGAGATTTTCAGTTGGTGATCGGACGGGAAACAAAAGCACAGATGAAACAAATGGTTCATTCTTTGCCCGATGCATTAATGGCCTGCGTGGGCGGTGGAAGTAATGCAATTGGGTTTTTCCATCCTTTTCTTGATGACAAGGTCAAACTCATTGGTGTAGAAGCAGCCGGAAAAGGTTTGAATACGACGCAACATGCCGCCTCTTTACGAAAAGGAACCATTGGGGTTTTGCATGGAATGAAAAGTTTTGTCCTCCAGGACCGTCATGGGCAAGTCCAATTGGCGCATTCCATTTCGGCAGGATTGGACTACCCATCGGTAGGCCCTGAACATGCCTTTCTGAAAGAAACCGGACGGGTTCGATATGAATCGGCAACAGATCAAGATGCGTTATACGGTTTCCATATTTTAACGCTATTAGAAGGGATTATGCCTGCTTTGGAACCGGCTCATGCGATTGGCTGCCTGATCCGCAAGTCCCGAAGTTTTCCGAGAGGTTCTAAGATTGCTCTCTGTCTTTCAGGCCGGGGCGATAAGGATCTTGATGTTGTCCGCAGTTTCAAGATGGGTTCCCACAAAAAATGAGTATGAAGAATAGGCTCGTCCAAAAAATAAATGAAGCGAAAAAGAAAAAAGCCAAACTGTTTTGTGCTTACATTACATTAGGTTTTCCTAATCTTTCTACCACAGAAGCAATGATTCCCGCTTTAGAGAAAGCAGGCACTGACATCATTGAATTGGGTTTTCCATTTTCAGATCCGCTTGCCGATGGCCCGACCATTCAATTCGCTTCAGAGCAAGCGATTAAAAACGGCGTCCGGTTGAAAGATGCGTTTCGTTTAATCAAAAAATTGAGACGAAAGGGGCTTAAAATTCCTGTTCTTTTCTTCTCCTATCTCAATCCGTTGATGCATTACGGCGTGAGCCGGGCCATACGACAGTTGAAACAGAACGGTTTTGACGGCCTTATCATCCCTGATTTGCCGCCAGAGGAAGGACGAATGTGGGAGCCTTGGTTCAAAGCTTCAGATTTATCGGTTGTCTATTTAATTGCTCCCACGACTAACAATAGCAGAATCAGTGAAATTGCAAAGCGCTCGAATGGGTTTGTTTATTATGTTTCACTTCGCGGAGTGACCGGTATGAGAAATTCAGTTCCGCCTGATCTCGTTCAGAAACTTAAGGAGATCAAAAAAATTACCGACAAGCCTGTGCTGGTTGGTTTTGGCGTCTCTCACGAGAAGCAGGTTCAGTCCATTGCTCGTGTTGCAGATGGAATTATTGTAGGAAGTGCCATTGTCGACCGCCTCAGGAATGGCCGTAGGGCCATAAAGCCAACCATTTCGTTTGTTTCCCGATTGATCGCTTCGCTAAAAAAGAGATAATGAGTTTTCTGGGTTTAGATTACGGTACGAAAAGAATCGGTGTAGCGCGAAGCGATGAACTGAATTTTATGGCGCATACGGTTGGATTTATTAAACATGAAAGCGAGAATCAAGTTTTAAAAGAGATTAAGAAATTAGCAGATGAGTTTCGCGTTGAAAAAGTTGTAGTAGGCCTTCCCAAAACCATGAAAGGGGAAACGGGAACTCAGGCAGAAAAGGTGCTTTTATTTGTAGAATATCTTCGTCAAAATCTTTCTTGCCCTATTGTGACGTGGGATGAGCGGTTAACCACAGCAGAAGCCGAACGTGCGTTGATTGCTCAAGACATGAGCCGCGCTAAACGCAAAGAGAAACGCGACGGCATTGCGGCTGAAATTATGTTACAAAGCTATATTGATTTTTTAAAACAAAAGGAATCTTAAATCATGTACGAACAGACGGCTTTTGATAATGGGCTTCAATTAGTGAGCACTCGATTGAGCGGTCGCGAATCCATCGGACTTGCCATTTGGGCGCGTGTAGGCGGACGATTCGAACAGAAACGCCTTTCAGGTGTTTCACATTTTGTGGAACACATGCTTTTCAAAGGAACAAAAAAGCGTTCCACAAAACAAATCAAAGAAGAGATTGAAGGCGTGGGAGGCATGCTGAATGCGTTCACAAGCGAGGAAAGTACATGCTATTTTGTGAAAATCCCAAAGCCGCAGCTCGAGCTCGCCTTTGACGTATTGCAAGATATGGTCAACAACGCGACCCTTAGAGTGGAAGAATTTGAGAAAGAGCGCACCGTGATTTTAGAAGAAATTAAAATGTACTTAGATCTTCCCTCGCAATATGTTCATGAAATCATGAGCGAGCTTCTTTGGCCAGCTCAGCCCTTAGGGCAACCCATTGCGGGAACCATCGAATCCGTTTCTAAACTCAAACGGAGCGATCTTTACAATCATGTTAAGTCTTATTATCACTCCAGGAATCTACTGATTACCGCATGCGGGGAAATCAATCATCAGCAAATCAAGGGTTTGACGGAGCATTACTTTAATGGGCAAAGCAAAAAGCCCATTTCAAAATTTCAAACCGCGAGAGTTTTGTTCAGCTTAAAACACAACCGGTTTAGTTTTATAAATAAAAAGACCGAACAAACTCATTTTGTTGTTGGTTTTCATGGTTTTTCAAGGAATCATCCTGATCGTTATAAACTTGCAATCTTAAACGTTATCTTGGGAGCCAACATGAGCAGTCGATTGTTTGAAGAAGTGAGGGAACAACGCGGATTGGCTTATGAAATTAAGTCGGGTCTCAATTTTTTCAACGATACGGGATGTATTGTTATTTCTGCAGGAGTAGAACCTAAAAAAGCTCCTCTTGCGATTCGGGTCATTATGCGTGAACTTGGACGTTTGAAACGCCAACCTGTTTCAAAGAATGAATTGAGGCGGGCGAAGGATTATTTTCTGGGCCAGCTTTTACTGGGGCTTGAAGATACTTTGGATCATGCGCTTTGGTATGGTGAGAGGATTCTCTACGGTGGTGAAGTGCCAAATGTAACCGAAATCCGCCGGGAAGTAGAGCGGGTAACGGAAAGAGATTTGCTGGACATTTCTAGGAGGATTTTCAACACTGAAAAAATTCACCTGTCTCTAATTGGACCTATCGATTCAAAGTTTGAAGCCAAGGCAAAATCGGAGTGTATGTGCCCTTAAACGCAAAGAAGAAATTGATTGCTCCCAGTATTTTATCTGCTGATTTTAGCCAGCTGGGGAAGGAAATTTTAGATGTGGACCGCGCAGGCTGTGATTCAATTCACGTCGACGTGATGGATGGCCATTTTGTCCCCAATTTGACCATAGGACCTCCGGTCATCCGCTGGATTCGGAAAACAACGAAGCTTCCTCTGGATGTACACCTTATGATTGACGACCCCATCCGTTATCTAGAAGCGTTCCGGGAAGCTGGCTCAGATTGGATTACGGTTCACGTGGAAGCGTGTCAAGATGTTGGTAAAACACTTGCCAAAATTCGTTCGCTTGAAGCAAAAGTTGGCATTTCACTTAGACCAAAAACCAATGTGTCAGCTCTTGAACCGTATTTAAGAGCGGTCGATTTGATTTTGATCATGACGGTTGAACCTGGTTTTGGAGGCCAGGAATTTATGCCAGAGATGCTTGAGAAGGTCCGTTCGCTCAGGGCGCGTTTTTCAGGATTAATCTCTGTGGACGGCGGAATCAATTTAGAGACCGGCCGTAAAGCCGCTCAAGAAGGCGCAGATATTTTTGTAGCAGGTTCCGCTATTTTCAAACAAAAGGACCGCAAATCTTATATCGATCAATTGCGCAGCGCTATTTCATGAAGTATTTCTTATGGATTTAAATCACCTCCGCAATTTTTCAATCATTGCCCATATCGATCACGGCAAATCCACTTTAGCGGATCGGCTTCTTTTAGAAACCAACGCTATTTCTACGCGCGAGTTTCATGATCAATTCTTAGATGACATGGAATTAGAACGGGAACGCGGAATTACCATCAAAGCGCGCGCTGTTCGAATTCGTTACCGAAATCATTATTTAAACTTGATTGATACACCGGGTCACGTTGATTTTACGTATGAAGTGTCGAAAAGCCTTGCAGCTTGTGAAGGCGTGTTGCTTTTAGTGGATGCGGCTCAGGGAGTTGAAGCGCAAACCGTCACGAATCTTTACTTAGCCCGCGAACGGAATCTTGTCGTTATTCCTATTATCACAAAAACAGATTTGCCTAATGCAGACATTCCGCGTGTACGGCGTGAGATTGCGCAAATGCTTCAAATTAAAGAATCTGATATTTTGACCGTAAGCGCTAAAAAGGGCGAAGGGGTTACGGCTGTAATGGATGCGATCATCGAACGTATCCCGCCTCCCAAAGGAGATCTTTCGGGGCCTTTAAAAGCGTTAATTTTTGACTCTCGGTATGATTCTTACAAAGGGATTATTACGTACGTCCGTGTGATGGAAGGAATGGTAAAAAAGGGTGAGAAAATTAAATTCATGCAAGTGGATCACGTCTATGAAGTAGAAGAAACCGGTGTGTTTACACCGCATGAGAAGCCTGTTTCTGAACTTGGAGCGGGAGAAGTAGGCTATTTAACGGCTACGATCAAGGAAGTTTCTAACGTCCGCATTGGTGATACGGTTACTCATTCAGACCGACCCGCAGAAAAACCATTGCCTGGCTACAAACCAATCAAGGCCATGGTATTTTGTGGTCTCTATCCTATCAATGCAAAGGATTACGATGCCTTAAGAGATGCTTTGGCCAAGTTAAAGCTCAATGATTCTTCGTTTGTCTATGAAGCAGAAAGCTCCGCTTCATTAGGCTTCGGCTTCCGGGCGGGGTTTTTAGGATTGCTGCATATGGATATTATTAAGGAGCGCTTGGAACGGGAGTTTGATTTGTCCTTGATTGTAACAGCTCCGAACGTCGTATACCAAATCGTAAAGACAGACGGGACCATACTTCTCTTGGATAACCCCACGAAATTGCCACCCCCAACCCATATTCGGCTATTTGAGGAGCCTTATATCGATGCCCACATCCTAATTCCTGCTAATTCCCTGGGGGCGATCATGAAACTCTGCCAAGACAGGCGAGGAATCTATATCAGCACCGAATTTGTAGATCCAACCCGGGCGATGCTAAATTATCAAATCCCATTCGCAGAGATCGTGCTCGATTTTTATGACAAGATCAAGTCCATTACAAGCGGTTATGGTTCACTTAATTACGAATTCATTGGATTTCAGCAGTCAGAACTTGTTAAAATGGACATATTGATCAACGGAAGCGCCGTAGATGCATTGTCGCTTATTACCGTGCGCGAAAAAGCCTATGCGCGCGGACGAACACTCGTCGAAAAATTGAAGGACGTAATTCCGAGACAGCTGTTTGAAGTAGTTATTCAAGCTGCCATCGGATCCAAAATTATCGCGCGCGATTCTTTAAAACCTCTTGGGAAAAACGTAACGGCAAAATGTTACGGAGGCGATATTACACGAAAACGAAAGCTTTGGGAGAAGCAAAAAGAAGGCAAGAAGAAAATGAAGAGGATTGGAAAGATTGATCTTCCCCAAGAAGCGTTCATGACGATTCTTGAGCTAGAGTAGATGCAAGTATGGATTTTAGGTTCCCTCGCACTTCTCGCAGCGGTGATTTTGTTCCGCGATCGAATTTACACTGAATGGCAAGCAGCTCATTCTGATCCAAAGCGATGGACCAAGCGTATGTGGAAGGAATGGGGCGAGCCATTTCTTATCGCAGCGCTTATTGCGGTTGTCGTCCGCACATTTTTGCTCGGCCCATATAAAATTCCAACAGGCTCAATGCGGACCACTCTTCTTGAGGGCGATCGGATTTTTGTGGATAAAATCACCTTTCGGTTTCGTCTCCCAAATCGCGGTGAAATTGTGGTTTTTAAATATCCTTTAGATCCAAAGAAGGATTTCGTGAAGCGCTTGATTGCTTTTGGAGGAGAGGAGGTTGAAATAAAAGACGGTTCTATTTTCGTGAACGGAAGGCGGCTTGAGGAGCCAGCCCAGATTTCAGGGCATTATTATTACAACCGGAACGACTGGGCTTACGCCAAAGAAGGGCAGAAAATTAAGGTCCCGGAGGAGACCTTCTTCGTCCTGGGAGATAATAGTGCCCAGTCGAGTGACAGCAGGAATTGGGGTTTTGTCCCGCGGAAGTATCTCATCGGGCGGGCTTTTTTGATCTGGTGGCCATTTTATCGGTTTGGTTTTGTTTCTTGAAAAAAGAAGTTAATTTTTTACAATTTCTGCCGTTTTTATATATACAACATTAGATTGAGGAAAAACAATGGTTCAAGGCGAATTATTTAGAGAAGAATCTTCCAATTACAATTTGGATAATCGAGCAAGACAGTCCTTTCTTTCTAGACATCAGTTTGCATTAACGCTCGACAAGCTACTTCTGTCACTTCTCGGAATGATGGTTATTTTTGTTTTGACCTATTCCTTTGGCGTTGAGCATGGGAAGCGCACGATGGAGAACCATCTTCAGTCTTTAATACCAGTTCATTCGGAAACGTTCCCTGTCACAGCCCAAGAGAGCAATTCTCTCAAGAAGGAAGAGGAACAAGCTGTTTTAGTGGTGAATGATCATGCCCCAGAAGAGGTCAGCACCGGTCCAACTTCTATCGTGGACAGAAAATCAGATACGGAAACATCAACCACAACTTCTGATAAAAAAAAATCGGATCTTACAAAACCTAGCAATGTATTACCTACAGTAGATTTGACCAAGCAAGGAACGTACACCGTGCAGCTAGTCACTTATGATAACGAAACTTTAGCTGCCAAAGAAATTGATCGCTTGAAAACAAAGGGTCAAGAAGGTTTTGTGATTGCCAGTGGGCGTTATTTTCAGGTTTGCGCCAACTATTTCGAAAATCATACAAAAGCACGCAACTTTTTGAAGCAATTTCGTGACAATAGCCGGTATCCGGATGCCTTTATTCGGCCGGTGGTGCGTTAGCACCTGTTTTTTACCCGCAAAACCCCCTCGAATTTTTCGTAGAAAATCCACTCTGATATCGGTATAATACTTTCCTCGAAAGGATTCCAAAAATGAGTCAGCATCCAAGTTTAAAGAGTGATTCGGTAGGAGCTCGCCATCGTAATGTTTTAAAGCGTCATGAACGGATTCGTGATCTTCAGAGCTCGGATACGTGGGGTGAACGCCAATCTGCTTTTAAGCTTCCCAAGATAAGACTCATTAAGCTTAAGGTGAAGAAATCAAAAGCCGGAAAAGAAGGAGAGGCTCCAGCTGAAGGCGCTACAGGAGCAGCCCCGGCGCAAGGAGAAACGGTTCAGAAAGCAGCCCAAAAACCAACTCAAAAACCAGCCCAGGAAAAAGCTAAGGGAAAAGAGTAGGAGAGTCAGTAGGTCAACAACATGGTAACGATTCGGAAGTGCCAAGCGAGCGATGAAAAAGCTATCCGGGATTTGATCGCTGGAATCATGGCTCAAGAGTTTCCCAAGGAGGCTTCAACTTTTCCTACTAGTGATTTGGAGGATATCAGTTCATCTTACGGCCATCTTGCTGAAGCGTTTTTTGTTGCTGCCACTAACGGAAGGATTGTGGGGACGGTAGCCATTAAGCAGGAAGATAAAAGAACAGCCATGCTGAGGCGGCTTTTTGTTGATTCCCAATACCGGCGAAAAAAAATTGGAAGTCAATTGATTGAACGAGCCATTCAATTTTGCCGTGAAGTGGGGTATGACGAACTCATTTTTAAAACCACATCTACGATGAAAAGCGCCGTTCAAATATGTGAAAAAAAGGGATTTACTCCGAAGGCACGGCTTGACTTAGGCCCGGTTCAGCTGTTGAAATTTGCTTTGTTTTTAAAAAGCGAAGCTGTGTTACCGCAGGGTAAGACAACCTCTTCCTAGCCTCTTTTTCTGGAAGCCTAATTCTTATTTTATGAAGGAGCAAGCGTGAAACTTTTTTCGAAAAAATCTGAATCTGAAATCCTGCGAACTTTAGACGAAAAGGAAATCCAAAAACGTCTTTACGGCAAATACCATCGTGAAGAGGTTCCTTCTTCACCCAACAACCATTCTAACGTTACTGCGACATTACCCAGACTTGAGATTCCAAAGGTTTCTAAGCCCGTTCCATTTTCGGAACGTTTAAAAAGTTTTTTTGCTTATGTACAGGATTTATTTTCACCTTTTTTAAAAGCATTTCCTTGGAGATTTACGGGAATCGTTATTGGAGGATTGGTTTTAGCGGTGTTTTTACTGCAAGGTCTTTCGTTTTGGTTTTCCAAAATGAAATCGACGCCTCATTATACACGTCATATTGCCCGCGCGACCAAAGGGGAGCGTGCTATCCGGAAGGTGAACGTTAAACCTGTAGAACCTAAAAAGGAAACATTCAGGTCGGAAGCACCAAAGAAAAAAGTAGAATCAAGGACAGAATCATCTGCCGTTCTTCCTATCGCCATTCCCGCGCCGCCATTAAGTCCAGTGCAAGCAGAAGAATCGCTCAAGAAAAAATACTATTCGGTACAGGTATGTACTTATCAACGCGAACAGGATGCGCAGCAGTTAACGGAAGAGCTTAAGAGGATGGGCTTGCCTGCGTTTTACCTTCGTTTTCTGTCTTCTCAGCAACAAATACCCCACTATGTGGTTTTCCTAGGTAAGGAAGAAACTTATTCGGGGGCAAATGCTCGATTGAAAGAATTTCGCAAGACGCAACAGTTCCAAAAATTTCCAGATTCATTTATTAGATCTGTTTCTTAAATTAGGGGGGTTGGTCATGGCCTGGGCTGGACTGGATCAACGTGTTTTTCCACGGATAAGCGCCCGTTGTGATATTTCTATTCACGACCGGATCGGCGGTGCGATCAAAGCTAAGACTCAAAATCTAGGGCTTGGCGGAGTCTGCGTTATTCTGGATTGTGAACTTGCGAAATTGTCACAGGTGCATCTGCGCCTTACCTTAGAAGATACGACTCAGGGAGTAGACTGTGACGGACGGGTCGTATGGATGGTTCGAAGCAAAGAGCCATCTTCCGGGAAAGTCTCTTTTGACATCGGGATTGAATTTTTAAATTTAAAACCCAAAGATCAAGATCTAATTACTGCCTTCATCAAAACCCAGGTTTAAGCTGAACCATGGCGAGTGATTTTTCCTTCGACGTCGTCTCTCAAGTTGACCTCCAGGAAGTTGACAACGCTCTTAATCAAGCTATGAAGGAAATTAAAACTCGCTTCGACTTTAAAGGAAGCAAAAGTGAGATTAAGTTCAATCGGGAAGAGAAGAAAATCATATTTTTAGCGGATGATGATATGAAGTTGAAAAACGTAGTTGAAATCTTGGAAGGAAAATTGGCAAAACGGGGAGTTTCAGTCAAGTCGCTCAAATATGGGGTTGCCGAAAAAGCACTCGATGGAATGGTGAGACAATCCGCTGAAGTGATCCAGGGAATTCCACAAGATAAAGCAAAAGAAATTGTGAAGAGCATTAAGGAGCTTAAATTAAAAGTTCAACCATCTATTCAAGGCGATCAAATTCGCATTTCGGGTCGTGCGAAGGATGATCTTCAAACAGTGATTTCTTTTTTGAAAAATGCAAATTTGGACCTGCCGCTTCAATTTACAAATTATCGTTAAGTGACGCATGGAAATTCCAGGCTCTTTCGGGAAGCCATTTGGGGATTTCAACAATCTCCTCAAGCTTGCAAAAGACGAAAACTTTAAAAAGTTCCTTGCTCACCCTAAGGTTCAGACTTTGATGAGAAATGAGGAGTTTAAACGTGCGGTACAAGAAAAGGATGTTTTTAAGTTGATGGGCAATCAAGAGTTCAGAGAGCTCTTGCAAGACCCTGAAATTCGTTCCGCCCTCGATGAAATGAATAAGAAATTTAGCAACCCCGCCTAAATTTTTTATCCCGTCACTTGTATTTCGTAAAAGATATGTTATACTTACTTTAGCGATTAAAAAAGTACCCTTAAGGCTATTAAAATCAAGTACTTAGGTGATTAAGACCAGTTTTTTTGACATTCAAACCCGTGGGGATACAGACATTGTGGACATCACGCCGCAAGTCGTAGACGAATTGAAGAGGGCAGCGTTGAAAGAGGGCCTTGCGACGATATTTGCGTCAGGGTCTACGACAGGCATCACCACCCTAGAGTTCGAACCCGGTTTACTTAAAGACGTAAGGTCTTTTTTTGAAAAAATAATCCCTGAGAAAGATCGATATTTTCACGAGGAAGCTTGGCATGATGGAAATGGACATGCACATGTACGATCTGCGCTTTTGAAAACTTCACTTGCAATTCCATTTGTTGATAAAAAATTGCTTTTAGGAACATGGCAGCAGATTGTTTTGATCGATTTTGATAATCGCCCCAGAAAAAGACGCTTGGTAGCGCAATTTTCAGGAGAATAAAATAATATGGTACAAGGAAAGGAGGCAAACAGTGACGAAAGAACGCCGTAAGTTTAAGCGTTTCGACGCCTATATGAATGTCCAGTTTCGTTCGCAGGATAAAAGAGCGGACGAGGGCACTGGATTGAGCAAGGATCTGTCACGTGAAGGAATTAAAGTTAGTACAGATCATGCTTTGTCGGCAGGAGCTTTGGTTGATCTTGAAATTCACTTGCCCGATGAAACCCGTCCGGTGCGCACTACAGGCAAAGTTATGTGGTCAAAAGCCGGTGGTAGTGAAGAGGGTGGGTATGAATCAGGAGTGTGTTTTTTGTTGATTGACCCGGTTGATAAATTTCGAGTTCTTGATTATGCCTACAATTATTGGCTCGAAACGAAAGTAAATGATTTCTCAGATCCAGAAGAACTTTCTGAGCTCGCCTAATTTGCAAAGCACTCAGGTCGCGCTATTTAGGTTTTATCTTTCAGTCAATACATTTAAAAAGCATTCTTTAATTCCTCAAAAACACTCCTAAAAATTTAACCAACCGAACACCTGCCGAGAAACCTGATGCCAAAACAATACATACTTGCCATTGATCAGGGCACGACGGGAAGCAGGGCTATCCTGTATGACGCGAGCGGTGGTGCCAAGGCTTCTGCATATCAAGAATTTTCTCAACATTATCCAAAGCCTGGATGGGTGGAGCACGATGCCTCGGAAATACTCAACTCTGTCCATCGTGTGATTCGTAAAGCAATTATCAAAGCTGGAATTTCAGGCAAACAAATTGGGGCGATTGGAATTACAAATCAACGCGAGACTACTGTTTTATGGGATCGATTTACAGGAAAACCACTTTTACGTGCCATTGTTTGGCAGGACCGAAGGACGGATGTCTTATGCCGAGCGCTCAAAAAACAGAATTATGAAGCAGTGTTTTCAAAAAAAACAGGACTTTTACTCGATCCCTATTTTTCGGGAACAAAGTTAAGATGGTGCTTTGACAGTCATTCGTGGCTTAGGCGAAAAGCTCAACTGGGCTCCATTTGTTTTGGTACGATCGACAGTTGGCTTTTGTTTCATTTGAGCGGTAAAGAGATCCACGCTACTGATTTTACCAATGCTTCAAGAACGCTCGTCTTTAATATTAAACGCAAAAAATGGGATTCAGAGCTTTGCAAAATACTTCATGTGCCTGCAAGTGTTTTGCCACAAGCAAGACCTTCTAACAGTTTGTTTGGGAAAACGAAAAACTTCTCACCGCTTCCAGATGGAATTCCAATTCATGCTTTAATAGGGGATCAGCAAGCCGCACTTTTTGGGCAAGGATGCTATAACGCGGGAGATAGTAAAAATACGTATGGAACAGGTTGCTTTATGCTGCTCAATTTAGGTGCTCATTTTAGTCGTTCACACTCAGGACTTTTAACCACCTTGGCTTGCGATGCAAAAGGCGATCCGACTTATGCCCTGGAAGGCTCCGTTTTTATCGGAGGAGCTGCTGTCCAATGGCTTCGCGATGGTCTCAAAGTGATTCGCAAAGCCAGCGAAACGGAGTTAATTGCACGTAAAATTTCTGGATCAAGCGAGGTAGTTGTCGTTCCTGCTTTTACAGGTCTTGGAGCCCCCTATTGGCGACCGGATGTTCGCGGTGCAGTTTTTGGAATTACGCGGGGAACGACGCGCGAAATGATCATTAAAGCTACTGTCGATTCGATTGCCTTTCAAGTGAAGGATGTGTTTGATCTTATGAGGCGAGAAGGCGGTGTTCGAATTCCTACGCTAAAAGTAGACGGTGGCGCCAGTAAGAATCACTATCTGATGCAGTTTCAAGCAGATTTACTGGATGTTCCGATTTTAGTTTCCAGTTTCAGCGAGTCTACCGCTTGGGGGGCAGCCAAACTTGCAGGCTTTGCCTCTGGGCTTTGGCCTAATCTCCGCCAGCTAGATCAAAAAACCCGCTATGAGGTATTCAAACCCAAGATGGCGCCTAAGAAACGCAAAGCTCTCCTTGAGCAGTGGAAAGCTGCAGTACAACGTTTAATTTCCTAGTCTAATTTTCAACCTCTCCTCTTTATAATTCTATTAAAGTAGCCGATACTTACTGCACAAGCTTGGGCGCAGCAGGTTATCGGTCTTATTAAAATAAGGATTAAAAATGGCATTTGGTTTCTTTCAATTTTGGAAAAAAGCTGAAGCAAAAAGTAAAATTCCAATTTCTGAAATTCCTCTTTTCTCCCAACTTGGTCCCGCCGAGTTAGAACTTATCGAAAGTAAAATTAGACGTGTTGAGTACAAAAAAGGAGATATTGTTTATCGAATCGGAGAAAAAGCAGAAGCCTTTTACATGATTCTTTTGGGTAGATTTCGCGTGGTGGGGGCGAAAGGCGAAACCTTGACCGTACTTTCTCAAGGGGATTATTTTGGAGAAAGTTCCATTTTGCTTGGCCGCGATCACAGCGCTACCGTTGACGCTAAAAACGATGGTTTGGTGCTAAAAATAGACAAAAAGGATTTCCAAAATTTATTAGGGCAAATCCCGTCACTTTCTCTTCACCTAAGTCGCACGCTTGGACACAGACTTACAGCTGGAGCTACACGTACGGAAGTTTCAAGAACCAAAGTTGTATCCATTTGCGATTATGGACTTGATACTGAGAAAACAATATTTGTTCGGAACTTGGCCGCAATGCTCGCTACACAAAGCAAGAAAAAAGCCATCATTTTGGGTTTGGAATCACGAAGCGAAAATCGATTTTCAGGCAGAGCCGAAGAAAAACTTTCTCTCATTAATTTTCAGACAACCACTTCTCAGGAAATCGAAAAATTAATTCAGGAGGAAAAAGGAGCATTCTATTTTTTACGTGTTGGCAATGGGGTTAGCGGCAGAGAAGCTGAAACTGGCATGGCGTCATTAATCGCATTTCTGCTTGACCGATATGATTTTATTCTTCTCGATCTTCCCGCAGAGTTCAATGATATTGGAATTAAGGCCTTGCAGCAATCAGATTTCATTTATTTTTTGGTGGGTGAAGACAATAGATACGCCACAAAAATGTTGTCATTATTAAATGAATTTCGAACATCCTTTGGATTCACAACGGATGAAATTAGATTCATTCTTTGCGAACAGCGCGAGACGACCGCGGCAACGGAGTCTATTTATCCCAAGGATGCTCCCCCATTTTCGATTTTTAGCGTTCTTCCTTTTGAGAAGGAACTTTACTCAAAGCGAGGAGCGGATACTACGCCATTTGTTTTAGGAAATTTAGATAGTCCCTATGCAAGAACGATTCGATTTCTCGCTCGAGAATTAACCGGTAAATTGGTAGGTCTTGTTTTGGGAAGCGGGGCTGCGTTTGGATTTGCTCATGTAGGGGTTTTGCGTGTTTTAGAACGTGAGCAAATTCCGGTGGATATTATTACAGGTTCTTCGATTGGAGCGTTGATCGGTGGCATGTGGGGAGCAGGGATAGATTCAAAAAAACTTGAAGAAATTGCCGTAGGGCTGGATGAAAAAACAACGTTTTTTAAATTGATTGGCTTTCGTGATCTTTCACTGCCTCACCACGGATTTTTTAAAGGGGATCAAGTGGGGCGCTTTTTAAGAAATTACTTAGATCGGAAAACGTTTCGAACACTTCGCGTGCCCGTAAAGATCGTTGCCACAAATTTATTTACAGGGGAAGAGGTAGTGTTTGATGAGGGAGATCTGGTGGATGCAATTCGGGCAAGCATTTCCATTCCCGGCATTTTTCGCCCTGTTAAATGGCGCGATCAGTTTTTGATCGACGGGGGAGTTGTGGACCCGCTTCCAGTCAAAATCTTGAACCGCTATGGGGTTAAGAAAATTATTGCGGTCAATGTGCTGTCAGCGGCCGAGGATCATATTCAGCGTCAAGAGTATTATGAAGCTAAAAAAGTTCAAGCGGAAGAGCTTTTGAAGAAAAGGAATATTTTGATCCGAGGATGGGCTGTATTTGGCAGCTGGATCGAAAAGAGGTTCCGTTCGAATATTTTTAATGTATTGATGAACACCATCCAATTTCTTGAATATGGAATTGCCGAGTCAGCTTCAGCTGGTGCGGATGTTGTCATTCACCCCGTTCGTACGGATGCTCATTGGGCTGAATTTTATTCAGTAGCCAAGTTTATTCAACGGGGCGAGGAAAAGACGATAGAAAAGCTTGCGGAGATTAAGCGGCTTGTCGAAGAAGGCTCTTAAGGTGTTAAGAATCGTTTGACACTCATTTTTTACTGTGTTAAACTCATTAAGTTTTGATAAGTAAACAACTTAGAAGATTAGACTTCCTTGTCTTCTGCAGGTTTATTGTCCTTAACTCAGGCCTTGCTTAACACGGAGGCCTTTTTTATTTTAAGGTGTATCTATGAGATCAGTCGTTATTGTTGACGGGGTTCGAACTCCTCAGGGGAATCTGGGTGGCGCGCTCAAAGATATCACAGCTCAGAAACTAGGAGAAATCGTTGTTCGTACCCTACTTGAAAGAACCAAGTTAGATCCGAAAGAAGCCCAGGAAGTCATCTTTGGTTGTGTAGGCCAGCAGAGCGATGCCCCCAATATTGCCCGCGTGATCAGCCTCATGGCAAAACTTCCAATCGCTATCCCCGCCTTTACCGTTCAACGTAATTGTGCCTCAGGGCTTCAAGCAGTGGTCTCTGCTTATCAGATGATTGCCCTTGGCGAAGCGGATGTGATTATCGCTGGCGGGACAGAATCGATGTCGTCAGCGCCTTACGTCAATCGCGATCTGCGGTTTGGTAAGAAATTAAGGCATTCCATGATGGTGGATACGCTTTGGGAAGGATTAACGGATCCCATCGTAAATCAAATCATGGGAGAAACGGCAGAAAATCTCGCCAAAGAGTTTGATATTTCGCGAAAAGAACAAGATCAGTTCGCCCTTCTTTCGCACCAGCGCGCGTTTCGGGCAACCCGAGAGGGAAAATTCAAAGAAGAAATTATTAAAGTAGTAGTCCCTAAGAAAGTTCTTGGGAAAGAAGTGGCATCCGAACCTATTGCCAATGACGAAGGTCCAAATCCTGGTCTTACAGAACAAATTCTTTCGCAGTATCCTGCCATTTTTCGCGAACATGGTTCTGTGACACCCGGAAATTCTTGCCCCATTTCTGATGGGGCGGCTTGCTTGTTGTTTATGAGTGAAGAAAAAGCCAAGGCGCTCGGATATAAACCTCTAGGATATATCAAAAGTTATGGATTTGCTGGTGTTGAACCCGATCGAATGGGCATTGGTCCGACCTGCGCAGTTCCGATTGCCTTGAAGCGGGCCGGGATGTCTCTAAAAGATATTCAGTTGATAGAATTAAACGAAGCCTTTGCATCACAGTTTATTGCTTGTGAACGAGTCATGAAGTTTGACCGGAACATTGCTAACGTTAATGGCGGTGCAATTGCTTTAGGCCATCCAGTGGGCGCCACAGGCGCTCGACTGCTTGTTACCCTGCTTAACGAAATGAAAAAGAAAAATTTAACCACTGGCTTGGCTACTATGTGTGTGGGTGGTGGGCAGGGTGGGGCCATGGTTGTTGAGCGAAAGTAAATATTTTGATTCATGTATATTTATAAAGCGGGAGTTGTGGGAGCTGGCACAATGGGAGCGGAAATCGCTCAAGTTATTACTTACGCAGGCATCCCCGTTGTTTTGAAAGATATGAATCAAGAACTGGTTGATAAAGGGATTGCCAAAATCCGATCCATTTATCAAAAACGGGTAGACAAAGGAAAGATGGATGCTTCCGAACTTGAAAATAAGTTGAGCCTCGTCAGCGGGGCTACTTCATATGAAGCATTCAAAGATACGGATATTGTGATTGAAGCAGTTCCGGAGAAAATGGATTTAAAGAAAAAAGTATTTCAAGAACTCGATAATCACACATCAGAAAACACGATATTTGCAACCAACACCTCTGCCCTTTCTATTTCCGGACTTGGAGCTGCAACAAAGCGGCCCGAAAAAGTAATCGGGATGCATTTTTTCTTTCCGGCCCACGTGATGAAATTGGTTGAAATTATTCCAGGACTTGCAACAGGAACAGAGACGATTGACGATGTCATGGGTTTTACAGAGTCGCTTCGGAAAGTTCCTGTTCGGGTTAATGAGTGTGCAGGATTTTTAGTCAATCGTTTACTCATGCCTTATTTAAATGAGGCGGCGTATTGTTTGCAGGAAGGTGCTGCAACAGTTCAGGAAATTGACCAGGCTATGGTTGCGTTTGGGTTTCCCATGGGGCCGTTTACTTTGGTGGACAATCTTGGCCTTGATGTTTGTTTCGATGTGGTTAAGGTTTTGCTGGATTCCTATGGGAACCGTATGGAACCAGCTGCTCTTTGGGCCAAACTTTTTGAAGCGAAGCGATTTGGGCGTAAAATGGGTGCGGGTTTTTACGAATATGACGGCAGGACTTCCGGTGAACTCCAAAAAATAATTACTGATTTACAAAAGCAAGTAAATATTAAAAAGACAAAATTTTCTCAAGAACGGCTTATCTATCCGATGGTCAACGAAGCTGTGCTTTGCGTTGACGAACATGTAGCAACGGAGAGTGACATCGATATGGCCATGGTTGCTGGTGTTGGATTTCCGCAGGACAAGGAAGGAATCCTTCACTATGCAGATCAGGTAGGGCTTGATCAGGTCTTGAAGACGCTTGAGGCTCTTTACCGTGAATTTGGGGGCCGTTTTTGGCCGGCGCCACGCCTCAGAAGGATGGTAGGTGGCAACTTTTTAGGCAAAAAATCAGGCCGCGGATTTTTTGAATATTCCACATGATGATTTAATCAAATAGAGCGAGGACTGTTTATTTATGGCAGGAGGAGAATTTATTAAGGTAAAAGTAGATGAAACGGTAGCTATTTTGACAATTAGCCGCCCATCTGCAAACAAAGTCAATGTGTTGACTTCAAAAGCAATGCAGGAGTTGGATCAAGCCATTGATGAATTTGCTAAAGACAATCAAGTTAAAGCAATTGTGATCACAGGAGAAGGGCCGTACACGTTTGTTGCAGGAGCGGATGTTAAGGAAATCGCCAGCATTCAATCTCGCCAACAAGCGATTGACCTTGTTAAAAAGGGTCAGGGCGTACTCAATAAAATCGAAAATATGGAAAAACCCGTGATTTGTGCTGTAAACGCTATTTGCCTTGGCGGAGGCATGGAACTGGCGATGGCATGTCATATGCGGATCGCCTCAGACCGAGCGAAATTTGGACAGCCTGAGATCTTGCTTGGAATTATCCCGGGTTTCGGGGGAACTCAGCGGTTATTAAGATTGTGCGGCCTTGCGAAAGCGAGGGAAATTTTACTGACAGGTGACCAAATTTCGGCTAAAGACGCACTTGATATGGGATTGGTGAATCAGGTTGTCCCGGAAGGTAGGCTTTTGAAGGAATCCATTGGCTTAGCTAAAAAAATCGCAACAAAACCTGAGGTTGCAGTGCGCTTGATCCAAAAAGCCCTACGCGAGGGGAGCGAAAAAACGCTAGCGCAAGGTCTTGAATTAGAAGCTCAGCTGTTTGGAGATGTTTGTGAAACGAGCGATATGAAGGAAGGGGTTCGTGCTTTTGTGGAGAAACGTCAACCCAAGTTTCAAAATCGATAGCATTAGAAACCAAAAATTATTATGATTTCTATTTTGAAGGGTGAAAATAAAATTCGTCGGTCCTGCTGTTTCGTGATGCTTCTTTCTGTAGCTTTCCTTTCATTGGGTGCTTGGTGGGGAGGTGACAAGGCCCAAAAAAATATGGCAGCGCAGGAAGTAAAAAACAGCAAGCAAACCAACCCTGAACCAAAGCTTGTCCATACTGATTCCGTGAACGTCCAAAAAAAAATGACTCCACAGGAAAATAGTAAAGGCGAAAAAAATACATTAGCGGACGATTCACCAGAAAAGCAACAAAAGGAAGTTGAGAAGATTCAAGGCGAGTTGAAAGAAATAATTACGCGGACGCAACAACTTCAAAATCAGGTAAAAAATAACAGGTCAGAGATTCAACAGATTTTGCAAAGGGCTCAAATTCACGAACAAATTTTGCGCAGCATAACTCTTCCTCCCGCTGTGCCCAAAAAAAATCAACTCGACCCTGAAGAAATTATCAAACATGAAAAACTTAGACTGATAGGCGAGCAAGCAAGACAAACGCAGGAGCAACTTCGTGTCATTCAACAAGCACGTTCCTTTAGTAAGCCAGCACAAGTTGTATCAAGCGAAACCAAAACCTCTAAAGCTTCTTGAATCTTCCGTGAACGAACGGAACTTAGTCGATTTACTTTTAAATCAAGCCAAACGCTCTTTTGCGTGCGTTGCGCTCCGCGTCAAACAGGAAGGCAGCTACAAAGATATTGCCTGGGAAACGTTCCAGCGTTATGTGACTCAAACCGCTCTTGCGCTTCATCAGCTTGGAATTAAAAAAGGCGATCGAATAGCGCTTCTTTCTGAAAATCGGCCCGAGTGGGCCTATGCTGATTTAGCGATCCTTTCTGTGGGCGGAATTGTAGTCCCTGTTTACCCCACCTCGTCCTCGAGAGAAATCGAACACATCTTAGTTCATTGTGAAGCAAACTTCGTTTTCGTTTCTACAGCAGAGCAGTTAAGCAGGGCCAAATCCATTGAAAAAGTGCTCGCCAGGGTTAAAAAAGTCGTTGTTTTTGATCCTGTGCCGAAAGAGGGAAATCTTGTATGTTCTCTTAAAGATTTTATTCAATCAGTTCCAGAGGATGAATCAGCCCAAGCATTATTTAATTCCCTTGTAAATGGTGTAAGACTAGATGATCTAGCGACCATTATTTACACTTCAGGAACTACAGGCCCTCCAAAAGGAGTCATGCTTTCACATCGGAATTTTTTGGTAAACTGTTATGACGCTAAAGAAGCTTTGCCATTAGGAGATACTGACGTTTTGCTTTCATTTCTTCCGTTGAGTCACGTATTTGAACGTATGGCCGGTTACTATTTGAGTCTTCTTTGCGGTGCTACGATTGCTTACGCAGAAAACATGAACACTGTCCCCGAGAATTTATTGGAAGTACATCCAACCATTGCGTGTGGTGTTCCACGGTTTTTTGAAAAAATGTATGCTCGCGTTCAAACCGAGGTCGAAAAAAGCGGGTTTTTTCACAGAGCTATTTTCCACTGGGCCATTCATACTGGAAGCCAAAGCGCTGGTTTTCGAATCGAGGGCCGACCCTTGCCGTTTTTTCTTTGGTGTCAGTATGTAGTTGCCAAAAAACTGGTTTATTCGAAGGTGTATCGAAAATTAGGAGGTCGGCTCCGGTGTTTCATTTCTGGAAGCGCGCCATTAGCGAAAGAGCTTGCCGAGTTTTTCTATTCGGTTGGAGTTTTGATTTTAGAAGGATACGGGCTGACAGAAACTTCTCCCGTTATTTCAGTGAATCGGTGGGAACGTTTTAAGTTTGGTTCCGTAGGTCTTCCGCTACGGAATGTGGAGGTAAAGATCTCAGATGATGGAGAAGTTATCGTTCGGGGTCCTTCCGTAATGGTCGGTTACTATAAGGATAATGTAGCGACACAGAGCGCAATTCAAAACGGCTGGTTTCGAACAGGAGATCTGGGCAGAATTGATTCTGACGGTTTTCTTTTCATTACGGGTCGGAAGAAAGATATTATTAAAACTTCCGGCGGCAAGATGATCTCTCCTCAGAATATTGAAAATCTAATTTTAACAGATCCTGTTATCTCTCAAATTGTAATCGTTGGAGACAAGCACAAATTCATTACAGCACTTATTGTGCCCAATTTTGATCAAGTTAGAACCATTTTAAAACAAACTGGAGCAAGAGGAGATGAAACGCCGCAGGAACTAATTCAAAACCCGGTTGTTCATGAGTTGATACGCGAGCGAATTGAAAAACACACCCATGATTCAGCCTCCTATGAAAAGATTAAGTATTTTACCTTGCTGACAAATGAATTTTCTCAAGAAAAAGGGGAAATGACCTTGACGCTCAAGATTAAACGCGCTATGGTCCAGGAACATTTCCGTGAGGCGGTTGAACGAATGTACCAAGAAACTGAAAAACAGGATGATGAAGGAAGAAACAGGATATTTTTCGTCCTTTGATGGGACAAAGCTCTTTTATCGTGCCTGGGAGCAAGATACCCAAAATGTGCTCATTATTTTCCACGGAATTGGGGAGCATTCTGGGCGTTATCGCGAAACAATTGATTCGTTGAGCGAGCTCCCGTTTTCATTTTTTATATATGATATGCGGGGCCATGGCCATTCTGAGGGAGAACGAGTCTACATTAATGCCTTTGATGATTTAATCAAAGATGCTTATAGCTTCAAGAAATTTATCGAAACGCGAAGGTCTCAAAGGGCACGCAATTTTATCTTGATGGGACAAAGCCTCGGCGGGCTTGTGGCAACAGCTGTAGCGCTCGAAAATCAAAAGGATTGGCGGGTGTTAATTTTATTTTCTCCATTTTTCAGTGTCGGCCATAGTCACGAACTTTTATTTGTGCTAGCAAAATTCTTGAATGTTCTTTGTCCTAAGAAGATATGGCGCAATCCTATAAAACCTATGTTTCTTACGCATGATCAAGAAGAAATTAAGCGCTATAAGCGTGACCCCCTGGTTCAAAGGCGAATTACGGGCCATATGGCTTACGAAATGTTTAAAGGATGTGCTCGAGTGAGAAGTCATGCCAAGCAGCTTTCGTTGCCACTTTTAGTCTTAGCCGGTGGAGACGATCATATTGTTTCGACTCGTGAGGTTGGACGGTTTTTTGATCAAGCATCGTCAAGTGAAAAACAAATTGAAATTTTTCCAAAGTGTTACCATGAGTTGTTACATGAAAGGGAGCGAGAAATAGCGCTTACCATTGTAAAGAAATACCTTCTTAAATTGGGCCTGCACTGATTTTCATTAAATGGTCCAGGAAGGCATAAAGCGGAAATTGGGACTGTGCCCACTACCGATATAATATTAATTTGAAAGTGGGCCTGTACCAAAGTACAAATAAATAATTTAGCGAATATTCATTTGTGCTTGGTACTGGTCCTGACATCTAAATGTATAGATAAAATTTTATATTTATTAATGAAAGTCAGGGCCTGTAGCTCAGCTGGGAGAGCGCTACATTCGCATTGTAGAGGTCGTGGGTTCGACTCCCATCAGGTCCACCATTTTTTAAACCAGAAACATTATGAAGAAAATACTAACGATCGGACTGGGGCAAATTAACCCTACAGTAGGGGATTTTTCCGGCAACGCTCAAAAGATTTGTTCGTATATTGAAGCGGCAGAAGCTCAAGGGCTGGACCTTGTTATTTTCCCGGAATTGGCGGTGTGTGGCTATCCGGTTTGGGATTTAGCAAATAAGCGTAGTTTCGTAGAAAACAATTTAAAATCGCTCAAACAAATTGTTGCTTCAACAAAAAAGAAGCGTGTTATAGCCGTGGTTGGTTTTATTGATTTAGCACAAAGCGGCAATAAAAAAAATTACAATGCGCTTGCCGTAATCAAAAATGGGAAAATTCTTCAAAAGCAATACAAGACACTTTTGCCGACCTATGATGTATTCCTGGAAGAGATTTTTTTCTCACCTGCAAAAACCCACAATATTTTTTCATTGAACCATATTCGTTTTGGAACGAGCATTTGCGAAGACATTTGGGATGATCCATACGAAAATAAACCGGCTAAAGCTTTGGCCCGAAAAGGGGCCAAAGTTTTGATTAACATTTCAGCTTCTCCTTATCATAAGGAGCAGGTGTCGGCGCGTCATAAAGTTATCTTAAGGAAAGCAAAGGAATATGGCCTTTGGATTATTTATGTCAATCAGGTAGGCGGACAAGACGACCTTATTTTCGACGGGCGAAGTTTTGTTTGCGACCCTAAAGGACGGATCCGGTTTCAAGCAAACGCTTTTCGTGAAGGACTTTATCGAGTTTCACTTGATTTGCGTTCTAAAAATAATTTTGGGCCTATCCCTAAAATGTTGAACCCTAAAAAAGAAGTGTATCAGGCACTCGTTTTGGGACTTTCCGATTATGTGAGAAAAAATAAATTTAAAAAAGTGGCGATAGGTTTAAGCGGTGGCATTGATTCTGCTTTAGTTGCAACCATTGCTCGGGATGCCTTAGGGCCTCAATCGGTGATTGGCGTAGCAATGCCGGGCCCATATTCTTCTTCTCATAGTGTGCGGGATGCTCGAGAACTGGCTCAAAGATTAGGGATTGAATTCCGTAGTCGGCCCATTAAGTCAATTTATCGAAGTTTCATTGGCGACACGGTTAAAGAAAAGTCGAAACGGCACGTTAAAACTAACGAAAAAAGTTCCATTACTGTTGCGATGGAAAATTTGCAAGCCCGCCTTCGCGGCCTTGAAATGATGTATCTCTCAAACGATGAAGGAGCTCTTTTGCTTACGACGGGTAACAAATCAGAGCTTGCGATGGGTTACAGCACGCTTTACGGGGATATGTGCGGCGGATTATCGGTTATCGGGGATGTGTATAAAACAGAGGTATATCGACTTGCTCATTACCGGAATTCTATTTCAAAGGTCATTCCTGATTTCACTTTGAAAAAAGCGCCTTCGGCAGAACTTCGTCCGAATCAGAAAGACCAAGACTCGCTTCCGCCTTATTCGGTTTTGGATCGAATCCTTTATCTTTACATTGAAAAAAATAGAAGTTCCCGTAAAATTGTTAAAGAGCTTAGCCCAAAACATATTTCAGCTGTTGTGATTAAAAGAGTGCTTCGAGCGGTCGATCGCAACGAATACAAGCGGCGCCAGCTTGCGCCCGCGCTTAGAATTACAGAAAAAGCATGGTTCGGAAGGCGAATGCCGATTACGAACCTTTTTGAAGAATAATCTTAGATGGCGTTTGCCGTTGGTATTCCAAAAGAAATTAAACCTGGAGAGAGAAGGGTTGGATTAACGCCTGCTGGAGTAAAAAAACTTGTTAGCCATCAGGTCCAAGTTTTTGTTGAAAAAAACGCAGGAATTCTTTCTGGGTTTTCAGATCAGGCATATGAACAGGCTGGAGCTTTTCTAGCTAGCAACCAGAAAGAATTGTGGGCCGAGGCAACCTTAATTAAAAAAGTAAAAGAGCCAATTGCAGAGGAATTTGTATTATTTAAACCGTGTCACATTATTTTCACCTATCTGCATCTAGCGTCACCATCCGAACGTTCCTTAATTGAAGCATTGATTCACGCAAAGACGACAGCCATTGCATACGAAACCATTGAAAAGGATGGGGAAACCCCGCTTCTGAAACCCATGAGCGAAGTAGCGGGTGTTTTAGCCGCTTATTTTTCCGGTGTTTTTCGAAATCATATTCAAATTAAAGGAAAAGAAATCCTAGGCTTAGATATTGCCAAGTCTATCATGGAAAAACTTGCCGAGGATTATCCTCGAATCCCAAAAAATATCTCCTTGGGTGAGGTAATGATTTTAGGAGGAGGCCATGTTGGTGAACAAGCTGCTCGAATGGCGTGCGCGATGGGTGGCAAAGTTTTTTTGAGTGAAATTTCTACCAAAAGAAGAGAAGAACTTGAAAATCAATTCCAGACAGCCGGTCTTAGAATTGTCTTAGTCAATCCGCAGGATGCGGTAAATTATGAAAAGATTTTGGCCTCCTTAGAAATTGTAATTGCTGCAGTGCATTTACCAGGAAAGAGAGCGCCAATCATCATTAATGTCAGCCTCCTCAAAAAAATAAGCCAAGAGAAAAAGAAAATTATTTTAGACATTGCGATTGATCAAGGCGGAAATGTAGTCGAATCACGTCCGACCCATTACGGAGAGCCGCTTTATTTGGATTCATTTGGAAATATTCGTTTTTCGGTTACCAATGTTCCGTCTTTATGTGGCCGTGGAGCCTCAATCGCCTTGGAGACAGTGTCGCTTGATTATACTTTAGCTCTTACAGAAGGCGTGGATAAAGCGTTAAAGCAATACCCTGAACTTGAGAGCGGGATTAACGTTTTAAAAGGGCTGGTGATCCATCCTGCTGTCCGGGAAGCGCACCAGGTCGCTGATTGAACGGCCTAATACATCTACTGGACGCTTGAATTTTATAGGGATAAAATTCAAGTAGCTAAGGAGCAAAATAGATGAAAACAACAAAGTTTGTTTTTGCAGTTATGATGGTTATTGTGCTCGCTGGTTGTGCGGGAACGTCCAAGCCAGTCCAGAAATTAACAAAACCAGTTGATCAAACGGCAGCGGAACTTGTGAAAATTCGTGAAATAAAAAGTCAGGGTGAGACTCGGGCCGTGGTATCGCCGGCTGATCAAAAGCAGTTGAAAATTACTTTTTAATTGTGCTAGAACGTCTCGTATTTTCCAGCCGGATCAAGACTCGTTTAGGTACCTTTCAAATCGTTGCAAGTGATCTAGGATTAATTCAAATTAATTTCCCAAATCGTTATAAGACGAGTTCGCACCACTTGAAAGCCCCTCACCACGTGCAAAAAATTCTAGAAGCCGGAAAACGTTTCCTGTTGCGTTTTATTTCTGGGCAAGGATATCATGACGGCAATGTTCCCATTGACTGGAGTATCTTCGGAAATTTTGATCGTCGAGTGTTCAAAAGTTTAAGAAAAGTTTCTCCACAATTAACAATCAGTTATAGTGAGCTTGCGAAGCGAGCAAAAGCTCCACGTGCTGCACGAGCCATAGGAAACACATTGAATCGAAATCCAATTCCAATTCTGATTCCTTGCCATCGGGTGGTTCGAAAAGATCAATCCCTGGGAGGTTATGCAGGTGGAATTCGTTGGAAACAAACACTTTTAAAATTAGAACAGAATAATTGAACTCAAAACAACTAGCTCTTCTGGCGCACTCGGCTTCTGAAGACAAAAAAGGAGTCGACCCTTTAATTTTAGATATCCGCAAGTTGACGGATTTTGCCGATTTTTTTCTGATAGTTCACGGCACATCTGATCGCCACGTCCGGACCATTGCAGATGGGATTGCAGACCAACTCCACATCAAAAAAGTGAAGCCTCTCCATATTGAAGGAAGAAATGAAGCGACGTGGATTTTGTTGGATTATGGGGCTGTGATCGTCCATGTATTTTACCATGAAACAAGGAAATTTTATAACTTGGAACGGCTCTGGGGTGATGTCGCCGTTGTAAAAGCCAACCACCAACATGAAAAACCAGCTAAAAGAACTCGTCGATCGCGCGCTTCCTAGCATTCTCACGGAGCTCAAAATTTCTGATCTTAGGCCGGAGGATGTGCGTTATGAAGTTGAACTTCCAAAAGTGAAGACCCACGGAGACCTCTCGATTAACCTCGCGTTTCAATTAGGCCGAGTTTTAAAGAAAAATCCGCTTGAAATTGCCGCCGGCTGTCAAAAAGTCTTACAAAAAGCAGCTCAAGGCAACAGTTCATGGCAGAAATGGGTTAAAGAAATTACGGTGGAAAAACCGGGTTTCATTAATTTTAAATTAACGGGAAATTCACTGACCGCCCAGCTTCTTGAAATCGCAGAACAAGATCACAAGTTTGGTAGGTCCAATGTAGGCGCTGGGATCAAAGCACTGATTGAATTTGTGAGCGCCAACCCTACCGGTCCACTCACGATTGCCCACGGCCGCCAAGCTGCCATTGGAGATTCGCTTGCACGGATTTTGGAAGCGGTAGGCTACCAGGTGCATAAGGAATTTTATTTAAATGACGCAGGACGGCAAATTCGCTTGTTAGGACAAAGCCTTTGGGTTCGTTATCAAGAATTATGCGGAAAGAGCGCACCTCTTCCTGAAGATGGTTATCAAGGGGAATATTTGGTTGACATCGCTAAATTACTTAAAAAGGAAAAAGGCGAGTCACTTCTGAAGTTTGAAGAAGCCAAAGCTTTAGAAGTAACAACCGCTTATGCCGTTGAATCAATTTTGTCAGGTATTAAGAAAGATTTAGCGGATGCGCATGTTGTATTTGACGAATATTTTAGCGAAAGTGTGCTTTATAAAAAGAAACTTGTGGATCAAGCGCTAGAAACGTTGCGCCAAAAAAACTTTTTGTATGAATCTGAGGGTGCTCTTTGGTTTAAATCCACGCAGTTTGGGGATGATAAAGACAGAGTGCTTAAGAAAATGACAGGGGAGTATACCTATTTATCGCCTGACATTGCTTACCATCAATGGAAATTCGAGCGCGGGTTTAAAAAATTAATTAATTTATGGGGTCCGGATCATCATGGCTACATTCCTCGCCTTAAAGCTGCCTGTGAAGCCTTGGGTTATTCATCGAAGCAAGTTTATATTCTGATTGTTCAGCTTGCCACGCTTTACCGAAACGGAGAGCCGGTACGGATGTCGACCCGGGCAGGAGAATTTATTACGTTAAGAGAATTGATGGATGAAGTAGGAGTGGACGCAACTCGGTTTTTCTTTTTAATGCGAAAAATCGAAAGCCATCTTGATTTTGATTTGGAGCTTGCGAAGCAGAAGTCCGATGAAAATCCAGTGTTTTATCTTCAGTATGCACACGCACGGATTTCAAGCATCTTGTCCTATGCGGGGCGCAGCGTAGAACGCGATGCGGATTTATCGCTCATTCAAGAGGAAGAGGCGTTTGATCTGATTAAAAAAATGTCAGGGTATCCGGAAGTGTTAAAACAGGCGGCGGAACACCTTGAACCTTATCGAGTTCTGGATTACCTGAGGGAATTGGCTGCTCTTTTTCATAAGTTTTACACCCTTCACCGGATTGTCACTGATGATAAACCACTAACTAAAACCCGCCTCTTGCTCACCGATTGCGTCCGCATCGTCTTGCGGAATGGTTTGAATGTTTTAGGGGTTTCAGCGCCCACTAAAATGTAATGTCGAAACGCGTTCTTTTTTTGATTGGGCCAACCGGAAGCGGAAAATCTAAATTGGCGCTGACACTTGCCAGAAAATTAAATGGAGAAATTGTTTCCTGTGATTCTATGCAAGTTTACCGCGGCATGGACATTGGTACTGCCAAACCCACAGCGGAAGAACAGAAGTTAGTTTTGCATCATTTGATTAACCTTGTGTCGCCACGAGCAGAATGTTCAGTATTTAAGCATCGACAGCTCACCCTGAAAGCAATCGATCAAATTTTAGCGCGGGGGCGCACTCCAATCGTTGTAGGAGGCTCCGGGTTGTATTTTAAGGCGCTTGTAGACGGTTTAGCTCCTCAGCCTGGAAAGCAAGCTAAAATCAGAGAAAAACTTGAAAAATTAGCGAAACTTAAAGGGGTGAACTATTTATATTCGTTACTCAAAAAGACGGATCCCAAACGAGCTAACGTCCTACATCCAAATGACAAACGCAGGATCATCCGCGCTCTTGAAATTTTAGAATCTTCCGGTCATTCCCTAAGCGACAAAAACCAAGAAACGGATAGTTTGAAATCAAAAGGAATTAAGCCTGTCGTTTTTGGTTTGCTTCGTGATCGCGCAGAACTTTACAAGCGGATTGAAAAGCGTGTAGAACAAATGTTTCAAGAAGGATGGATCAATGAAGTAAAACGCATTAAGCGTATAGGTTTATCAAAAACTGCTAAAGCTGCGATCGGTTATAAAGAAATTCTGGAATATTTGAAAGGGAAAGGCACTTTAGAGGAAATGAAAGCTGAGATCAAAAAAAGGACACGCCATTTAGCTAAAAAGCAAATGACCTGGTTCAGAAAAGACAAAAGGATTCACTGGCTTTCCGTTGCAGGTGATGGATTTGTTCCTGTTGCTGTAGAAATTATTACTAAAAATTGGAAAGCTGGGGTTTGACCGTGCCGCGCGACAAAGCATTTCTCACTGTAGTTTTAAGAAAAGGAATTCGAAAAGGATCGTTCGAAGAAAGCCTCGAAGAACTTTCCGAATTAACCCGTTCGGCCGGAGGGGTGATTGTAGGTTCAGTGAATTCATCCATTGAACGGCCAACTTCTAATTTCTTTATTTCTAAAGGAAAGCTAGATGAAATTCGAATCAAAGCAGCGCAGACAGGTGCAAACGTTTTGATTTTTAACGTTGATTTGTCTCCGATTCAGGGGCGAAATATTGAAACAGCAACTGGGATTCGAGCCGTGGATCGAACCGGGCTCATTATTGATATCTTCGCCAGGCGTGCTCGATCCCACGCTGGGCGCTTACAGGTAGAACTTGCGCAATTGACTTATTTGTTACCTCGTCTTGTTGGACAAGGTGTTATTATGTCCCGTACGGGTGGCGGTATTGGAACACGCGGCCCTGGAGAACAAAAATTGGAGGTGGACCGTCGAAAAATTAGGGACCGGATTGGCCGTGTCAGAAAAGAACTTGAAAAGCTTAGAATACACCAAAGCATTGTTCGAAAGCGGAGGCAGCGTCAATCTTTTCCGCTGATAGCAATCGTTGGCTATACAAACGCTGGTAAAAGCATGCTTTTAAACGTATTAACAAAAGCTGATGCTTTTGTTGAAGATAAGTTGTTCGCGACTTTAGACCCGACGACACGGGTTTTGCATACTCCCGGGGAAAGAGAAGTTTTATTGACGGACACGGTCGGATTTTTGGCTGATTTGCCGCATTCGCTAATCGAAGCATTTAAAGCAACGCTAGACGAAGTGACGGAAGCGGATATCTTGATTCACGTTTTAGACATTTCAAGTTCTTCTTGGGATCTACAATATCAAGCGGTATGTAAGGTTTTGGAAGAGTTGGGCGCTCATAAAAAGCCAACAATTTTAGCCCTAAATAAAATCGATTTAATGGACGAAATACAAGTGCGGCAGTTTGCCGAGAAGTTTTCAGATGGAGTTCCTATTTCAGCAAAGCAAAAACTCCAACTGGACCGTTTGATTGGCAAAATCCATAGCTTAGTCGGAAAGGGCAATTTAGGCATTCATGAATCGACCCATAGCACTCCTTACTGATTTTGGTTTAAAAGACCATTATGTTGGGTCATTGAAAGCTGTTATTTTAGGGATCAATCCCAAAGCTACTATTTTTGATATTACACATGATGTCCGTCCTCAAAACATTCGCGAAGGAGCCTTCATTCTTCATTCCGTTTATCCTGTTTTACCAAAAAGCACTATTGTTGTGGCTGTCATAGATCCCGGCGTTGGAAGCATGCGGCAGGCTCTCTGCATTAAGACATCCCGTGGTTTTCTGATTGGGCCAAACAATGGTTTGTTCAGTATGGTGCTACGAGACGAAGTCAGATATGAAGCGCGCGCTATTGTGAACGACCGTTATTTTCATAAGCCGGTGAGCTCTACTTTCCACGGAAGAGATGTTTTTTCGCCTTCTGCGGCACACTTGAGCAAAAAGGATGTTTTTAAATCGTTTGGGCCGATTGTCCATAAGTTGTATTCACTTCAAATCCAAAAGGCTTTCCGAACAGACCACGCCATCAAAGGTGAGATCGTACACATTGATCATTTTGGAAATGCCATGGTCAATATTTCTAAAATAAAATTTCCGAGCCTCGTAAAGACGAAAGATGCCTCTATCGTCATAAAAGGAAAACATCATGCCTCATTCAAGTCATTTTTTAGCGCAGGGAACCGCGGTGCTCTGATTGCAGTTTGGAACAGTGCGAATCTTTTGGAACTTGCTGTCAAGGATGATTCAGCTGAAAAAGTTTATGGGCTGAAGATCGGTGACTCTGTTGTCATTCGCTTGCCTCACTAAGTGCGCAGGAAATTGTTCGTGTCAAAAAAACGTACGCTTAAGCCAGGCTTTAAAAAAATAGCTTCCAATCTAATCTATCGCGCCCGTATTTTTGAATTGAAGGCTGTAACCATGAGCGCTCCGGACGGACATCGCTTCCGTCATGAAGTCATTTTTCATCCAGGGGCAGCCGTCATCGTCCCGATTTTAAAAGGAGAGCGTTTTGTTTTAATCAAACAATATCGAGCGGCTACTAACCGTGTGATTTGGGAGTTTCCTGCCGGAACGCTTGAGCATCGTGAAGCCCCACTTGCTTGTGCTAAAAGGGAGATTGTAGAAGAAACAGGATTTCAAGCAAGAAAGTGGCGCAAGCTGGTTTCATTTTATCCAGCACCCGGGATTTCCACGGAATTTATGCATATTTTTTTGGCGTCCGATCTAATTCAAAAGAAGACTGAATTAGACAAGGATGAGTTTATCGAAACGGAAATCGTTTCTTTTAAACGCTTACAAAAAATGATGTTAGATGGTACTATAGTTGATGCAAAAACGATGATTGGATTTTTTTATTATTGTCAGAAGTATAGACGCAATGGAGCATAAAGCTATTTTTGTGCTAGCCGATAAAGAGCAAAAAGGTGGATATGGGTAAACATATTGTCATTGTTGACGATGAAGTAGATATTGTTGAGACGGCGAGAACTAGGCTTGAAGCAAGCGGCTATCAGGTGTCAACTACTATGGGTGAGAGAAGCCTTAAAGACATTCGTGAATACAAACCTGATTTAATTCTTCTTGATGTGATGATGCCGGGAATGGATGGCTTCGCCGTTATTCGTGAGCTCAAACGGGATCCAGATTTATCAAAGGTTCCGGTGATTATTTTTTCAGGGAAACCAAAAGAGGCAATGATCGAACTTTTTGGTCCTGAAGGAATTGCCGGTTATGTCTCTAAACCTTACACTGCAAGCGATCTGCTCACTCAAATCAAGCAAGCGTTAGGTTCCTAGCGGGACCGTCATCTCTCGAGATTGCTCCTTTCCAAGTTGATTTCCGCGGTCAAACCCGATAAAATGTCTATAGTGAAGCAAGTTTTCGCTGTAACCTAAATGTAGGAAAGCATTTACGTATGAAAAGTATTCTACCCAGACGTCTTGACGATCCAGGACTAAAAAAACAGAAGAATGAGATTCTTTCGGAAACCGTTCGTCAAATTGACCTCGAGAAGGTTCCTACTGTAGAAGCTTTGGTTGAATCCTTTCAGCATGCTTCCATCCAAGCGAGAAATGTCGGGAATGTTGCAAAGGTGTTTGACCGGATGCTCACCGATCCAGAACGGCCGACCATTTTGCTAGGGCTGGCTGGTCCCCTAATTGCCGCAGGCCTTCGCAAAGTAATCCGTGATCTGGTAGAATATGGACTTGTCGATGTGATTGTGGCAACTGGCGCAATTTTATATCAGGATTATTATCAGGCGCAAGGGTTCCAACATTACAAGGGGACACCTGAGGCAGATGACCGGAAATTGAGAGATCTTTTGATAGATCGGATTTATGATACCTACGTGGATGAGGAGAAATTTAATATTTTAGACAGCAAAATAGGCCGTTTCGCAGACGGGCTTCCTCCAGGAGAATATTCAAGCCGATCATTTGTGTATGAACTTTCAAAAGGAATTACTGACTCTAATTCGATTTTAGGAACAGCGTATCGGCGTGGAATTCCAGTTTTTTCACCGGCCTTGAACGATTCCAGCATTGGGATTGGCTTAACAGAACATTATCACAGGATTCGTACGGAAAACAAAGCCGGAGTCATCATTAATTCAATTCGTGATAATTATGAGTTAACGCAAATTGTTGTTAAATCAAAGCGGACAGCCGCTGTTTATGTTGCTGGTGGCGTTCCGAAAAACTTTATCAATGATTCAATTGTCATGGCTTATATTTTTGGTCGTGACACAGGAGGTCATAAATACGCAATCCAAATGACAGCGGATGCGCCTCATTGGGGCGGGTTGAGCGGAAGCACACTTTCTGAAGCCACTTCTTGGGGAAAAGTGAATCGGGAAGCATCCACTGCGATGGCGTTTATCGAACCATCAGTATCATTGCCGCTTGTCGCCGGCCATGCACTCCAAAAAAAATCATATGAAAAACGTTCTCGAATCAAATTTGAGTGGGATGGAGATATTTTAAACAGCGTCTCTTATGAATCTCGCAATAAACAGCTCAAGCATGCTCATGCGAGAAATCTACAGCGTGTTTGAAAGGTAAAAAACAATGAAAGCAATCGTAACAGGTGGAGCAGGGTTTATTGGTTCCAATTTAGCCATGGCCTTGGAAGGGCGTCGAGCAGGTGTTATCGTCATCGATGATTTCTCATGTGGAAATTTTGAGAATTTGAAAACTTTCCGCGGTGAATTGCTTGCGCAAGATGTTAACGAAATCGCTTGGGATAAACTCGGGAAAATTGACGTTATTTTTCACCAAGCAGCCCTGACCGATACGACCGTGTCTGATCAGAAGAGAATGATGTTTAACAACCTTGAAGGTTTTCGGAAAATCCTGAACTTTTCAGTTCAGAATCGGGTGAAACTGGTTTACGCTTCTTCAGCAGGGGTTTATGGAAATGAACCAGCGCCTCAACGCGAGCAGGGGCCTCTTAATCCGCTTAATATTTATGCATTTTCGAAATATGCAGGGGATAAATTAGCGGAACAGGCGATGAAGGAAACCAAGAGTTTGATTGTGGGCCTTCGTTATTTTAATGTTTTTGGGCCGAGAGAAAAACACAAAGGAAAATACGCTAGCATGATTTACCAATTAGCGGAACAGATGCGCCAAGGCAAGAGGCCTAGGATTTTTCATGACGGTGAACAAACGCGTGATCACATCTATATTAAAGACGTTGTCGAAGCAAACTTCAAAGCTGCCGAGGCGACGCGAAACGGTATCATTAATATCGGGACCGGAAAGGCAACCTCATTTAATCGCGTGATTGAGATTTTAAACGAAGTATTAGGAACTCAATTAGCGCCTGATTATTTCGATAATCCGTATAGCTTTTACCAAAATAGTACGCAGGCTGAAACGGCGCAAGCAGAGAAGTTGCTTGGGTTTAAAGCCCATTATGGAGCAGAAGAAGGTATCAGAGAATATTTAACAGCTTTTTACCGGCTCAAACCTCAGAAAGCTGTTTCAGCCAAGATTTAAGCAGCTTTCCAGCAATTTCTGTTCTTAAAATCTCAAATGAAAATCATAAAAAATATTTTAATTTATAGCCTCATAGGACTTTTTCTTTTCATTATTGGGAAAGGCGCTTACTGGGTTGCAAAGCGGTTGGAAGAAAATCAGATTCTCAGGAAAGTGATCGGCCGCCTCTCAGCAGATTCCAGAATTGCGGAAGTCTTAGTCACCCAAAGCAACTTCGATGAGAAGACAAAAAAGATCGAAACCACCATTAAGTTTTTGGAATACGACGCTGACAGCAAACCTTTACCTGCGCGCTATTTTACTTTTCAGGGAAACCTGATTCAATTTCAAGCCCTCGTGATACGGTTTGAAGATAAACTTGTACAAGCGGGAGATAAGATCCGCGGGAAAAGTGCGTACCTTTTTCTGCGCGCTTTCATGTTAGACGGCAGAAATACGCAAGTGTTTGATATAACGCCAGCCAATCAAATTCCAGAAGGATACAAGATTCCAGGTGCTAAGAGTGATTTTGAGAAAAAACTTTGGGAAGAATTTTGGAATTATGCGCTTGATCCTAAGGCGCGCGAGCGTGCTAAGATTAAAAACGCACAAATTGAGGCTCCAGGATCTATGTTCTTGCCGGGAACCATTTATACCGTTCGAATTGAGCATGCCGGAGGAATTCGGATTGATGCACAACCCGTGCCTGAGATTTTAAAAGGGGAGAAGGTTTAGTTATTACTGTTGTTTTTAATTTCGATCGTGCTTGTTACTAAGCTCACCAATTGCCTGCAGGATCACATCTGTTCTGCGTTTTATATAAAAGAGAAATTCCAGATAATAATCATTTAAACTTAGGCTTGCATTTCTCCCAATCCCGATATATACTTTTAACAGTAAATAGTTAAATAGTTAAACTATTATAAGTATGAACTATTCCAGGAGTTTAAATGGACGATTTCACTTATTTTATTGAAGAAATTCGCAAGATTCAGCCAAAGTTTTCACGACTTTATTCACGAATCTTAAATCAAGTTAGCCTCACACAACCCCAGTATGCACTTCTTCTAGAATTGGTGCAATGGACTCCAAAACCAATGACCATGACCGCGATTAGCCGAAAGCTATTTATTACAAAGCCGGCCGTTACTAGTCTTGTAGATCGTCTTGAAAAGCATCAATTTTTGAAACGTCTTGATCATCCAAAAGACAGAAGAGTTTCGTTAATTGAAATTCAATCTCGCGGGAAAAAAGTGGTGAGCCAAGTACAGGCTCAAATCCTCAAGCTTATTTTACAATCCGCGAAACAGTTCACTCGTCAAGAAAGAGTGATCATTCAAAGGTTTTATTCGATTCTTTCACAAAGCATCGATGAAACAATGTCACCATCTAAGAGGGATTGAACGTGAAGAAAGCTGTTTTTTTTATCCTCCTTTTTTTATTGTCAAATAGCGTTTGTTGGGCAATTGAAAAGGAAATATCTGTAGAAACGAAGGAGTCGATTGAACATACCACGTCTCCTTCTTTAACCTTGCAGGACTGTTACGCGATGGCGGTACAACGGAGCGAAACACTTGCGATAAAGAAGGAAGAAATGGCTCGCACTCTCGCAAGTTTTCTCCATGCGACAGGAGATACAATTGGTGATGCCAGTTTCGTGATGACGGATTTCCGGCAAGACTCCCAAGGCGGAAGCAGTTCAAACAGCTCATCGGATAGTTCAAACTTCACATTACCTAAAAGGCGCGAAAGTAAATTTGTGTTCAGCCAGCCCTTATTTCAGGGTTTTCGTGCAATCGGGGCTTTGTCAGGGGCTGGTAGCCTTAAGAAACAACGTCGAGGAGATTGGGAACGAGCCAAGCAGCTTCTTTTTATGGATGTGGTCAATTCTTTTTACGATTACTTAAGATTGAAAAAGGACAAAGAAATTATTGAAGGCATTCTAAGTTTATATCAGGACAGAATTACGGACCTGAATGGATGGATTGAAAATGGTCGCTCCCGTCCAAGTGAATTAGCAACGGTTCGGTCGCGTCTTGGAACTTTTGAAGGGGAACTTGCACGTGCAAAGGGTGATCTCGCAGTCGCAAAAAACCTTTTAACCTTTTTGATCGGTACTTCAGTAGCTCCTGATGAGCTCAAGGATCAAGATACGCCTTCGCCTGCTGATGAAAAATTCAACGTTTCGGAGTTTGTTGGTAAACGTCCTGATGTTGAGGCAAGCCGACAGGCTATTAAAACAGCGCGTGGCGGTGTCATCGTTGCTCAAAGCGATCTTTGGCCGAAACTGTCTTTAGACAGCAACCTTTATGAAAAAAGAGAAGGTTTTCAGTCCGGAAACAATTGGGACGTACTTTTTACTTTTAACGTTCCTCTTGGAAAAGGCGGCGAAACATTAGGAAAGATTCGTGATTCTTATAGTCAATGGAAAGAATCTAAACTGACGCATTCTCTTGTAGAACGTACGGCGGAACGAGAAATACAAGATGCTCATGATAGTTGGAAAAGTTCTGCAGAACGTTATCAGGCATTAGAAAAAGCAACCAAGGATGCTCAGGAAAATTTTACCTTACAAAAGGATGAATATTCTCATCATCTTGTTAGCAATCTGGAGGTTCTCGATGCTTTGCAATCGCTTTTTCAGACCAAGCGCGATGCCAATGAAGCCTTTTATGATATGAAAAAAGCCTATTGGCAGCTTGATTTAGCAAAAGGACATTGTTGTGAGGATATAGGGTAATGGGAAATGGGAGTTAAACGTTGTGACATTATCTGATTTTTCAATTAAAAACCCTGTCTTTGCCTGGATGTTGATGATTGGTCTGATTGTCTTTGGTTGGATCGGGTTCAAGCGTTTGGGTGTTAGTCAGCTTCCGGACGTGGATTTTCCAGTTGTTTCGGTAAACGTGGCTTGGGAAGGTGCAGCTCCAGAAGTGATGGAAACTGAAGTTACGGACATCATTGAAGACGTGGTCATGAGCGTGGAAGGAATCAAAGAAGTCACATCTGTTTCAATGCAGGGACAAGCACAAATTACAATCGAATTTAATTTAAGCCGCAATATTGATGTTGCGTTGCAAGAAGTACAGACCAAAATTGCACAAGCTCAAAAGAATTTACCGCGTGATATCGATCCGCCGATTGTAACCAAAACCAATCCTGAGGACCAACCGATCATGTGGGTGGCGCTGTCCGGTGATAGACCCATGAAGGATCTGACTCATTATATTAGCGAAACATTGAAGGATCAATTTACAACAGTTCAAGGAGTCGGAAACGTACTATTGGGCGGATTTGTGGATCCTAATCTTCGGGTTTGGTTGGATTCAAAGAAAATGCAGGCAAAGGAACTTACAGTGGAGGATATTCTTAATGGAATCAGTTCTCAGCATGCGGATTTGCCGGCGGGATACATTGACACTGGCCTTAAGGAAATCAATGTCCGAGTTTATGGAGAGGCTTCAACGCCCGAAGAGTTTCAGAGAATTGTTATTCCTAATCGTGTGCGAGGGGCGCCGATTTGGAAAGAGCTGCGGATCAGCGATGTCGGAACCGTTGAAGACGGTCTTGCAGACATTCGTCGCATTTCGCGTAGTTGGGGCCGCAGGGCGATCGGGCTTGGAATTGTCAAGCAACGCGGAACAAATGCTGTTGCTGTGGCAAACGCCGTCAAAAAAAGAATTAAGGAGCTTGAGAAAAACCTACCTTCTGGAATGCATCTTACCGTTGTATTTGATACAACTAAGTTTATTAAAGATTCTGTTAACGAATTAACATTCAATCTTATTTTGTCTGTTCTTTTAACCTCACTTGTTTGCTACTTTTTTCTTGGTTCTTGGAGTGCTACGGTTAATGTCCTTCTCGCAATTCCCACCTCTATTATGGGGGCGTTTATCGTGCTTTATTTCATGGGATTTACAGTCAACACCTTTACGATGTTAGGACTTTCTCTGGTTATAGGAATTGTTGTAGATGATGCAATTATGGTTTTGGAAAATATTTCCCGCTATCAAGAACACGGCTTGTCGCGTGTTAACGCGGCTTTAGTGGGAGCGCGGGAAATCACTTTTGCCGCTCTCGCGGCGTCCATTGCCATCTTAGCCATTTTTATCCCGGTGATTTTTATGCAAGGGGTGATTGGGAAGTTCTTTTTTCAATTTGGAGTCACTATTTCCGTTGCGGTCATGTTTTCTCTATTGGAAGCATTGACGATTGCTCCAATGAGATGTTCGCAATTTTTGGAAGTAGGGCATACGACTCGCCTTGGTAAGTTTGTTGATAATTTTATGGCACAACTGAAAGATGATTACCATTCAGTTCTTGTGGTATGTTTAGAGCACCGCAAGAAAGTGTTAGTTGTAGCGAGCATTATTTTTATAGCTTCTTTAATGCTCACGAAGGCTTTTAAAAAAGAATTTGTCCCCTCTCAAGACCAAAGCCGTTTTCTTGCGCGAATGACTTTACCTTTAGGCTCATCCATGGAGAAAACAGACAGTCTTTTCAAAAAGGCTGAAGCTTTTCTGATGCAACGGCCTGAAATAGAAAACTATTATAGCGCTGTAGGAGGGTTCTCTGGAGGGCAAGTCAATCAAGGATATCTTTTTATTACCATGAAACCTCCCAAAAAACGGCCGCGTATTCATGGACACCGCGAAACACAACAGGAATTCATGCAGATTGTTCGTAAGGAGCTTAGCTCTATGCCTGAAGTTCAGCGCGCCATTATTCAAGACTTATCGCTTTCTGGATTTAGTGCTCAGCGCGGCTTTCCAATTGAATTTACAATCCGGGGTCCAGATTGGGATAAGCTCGGAAGTTTAAGTGCACAGGTGATGGAGCGAATGAAAACATCGGGGCTTATGACGGATATTGATACCGATTATCAGCTTGGAATGCCGGAATTAAAAGTCCATCCCGATCGCCAAAAAGCTGCTGAACATGGCGTGAGCGTTCTTTCCATTGCGAACACGATTAATGCCATGATTGGAGGTGTTCGAACGGGAAAGTTTACCAGTAATGGTAAACGTTATGATATTCGCATTCGTTTGGCTGAAGCGGATCGGTCCAACCCTAAAGATGTCCAAGGAATCTGGGTTCGCAATCAATATGGTGAAGTTGTTCCTTTGTCAGATGTCATGACCCAGGAGATTAAACCCACCTTATTTTCAATCACACGTAAAAATCGTGAGCGAGCCATCAGTGTTTTTGCAAACCCTGCTCAAGGACATTCTCAACAGGAAGCTCTGGATGCTGTTTTGAAAATTGCAGGCCAGATTCTTCCCGCTGACTACCATGCGGTTTTTTCTGGAGGATCACAAGCCTTCAAAGAATCATTTCAAAGTTTGATTTTTGCTTTAGTTATGGGAATTTTTGTGGCTTATATGGTTCTTGCAACGCAATTCAACAGTTTTATCCATCCGTTCACTGTGCTTTTGGCGCTTCCTTTTAGCGTAACAGGTGCTTTTATTGGGCTTTTCTTGAGTCATAATTCTCTCAATCTTTATAGCATGATCGGACTTATTCTTTTAATGGGAATCGTCAAGAAAAATTCTATTCTGCTTGTAGATTTTACGAACGAAAGACGTAGGCAGGGAATGGATGTTCGGAAAGCGCTTTTAGATGCTTGTCCTGTACGACTTAGGCCAATTCTCATGACTTCTGTGGCTACGGTTGCCGCTGCTATTCCAGAAGCATTTGCTGTGGGTTCCGGCTCAGAAACAATGGTTCCTATGGCTATAGCTGTTGTTGGCGGAGTCACTATCTCTACTATCTTGACGCTTTTTGTGGTTCCATGTGCATATGAAGTGTTTTCAAAACTTGAGAAACAGTCATATCAGACTCAGGAAGAAATAAAAGTTAGTCTTTAAACAAAATTTCCTTGGTTTAGTAATCCTCACCAATTGCCGATTTTTCTGCTAATATAATATAAATAAGCCCCCAATAAGAGCCCATGTAGCTCAGTTGGTAGAGCAACGGTTTCGTAAACCGTAGGTCGTCGGTTCAAGTCCGACCGTGGGCTCCATTCTTTTAAGATTTAACTGCTGTTTTTTCTGAGATAAGCAGGCAGGATTTTGAGGAGATCGCGATATTTAGCGATTGTGCGGCGAGCAACTTTTATTCCTTCTTGTTCCAAAAGTTTTGCCAATTTTGCGTCGCTTAACGGTTTCTGTTTGTCCTCAAACTCAATCAAGCGTTTCAATCGTTCCAGAGCACTTTTTTGAGATTCTATATTTCCATTTTCAGATTCTAGCTTACTTGAAAAGAAACTTTTATAGGGGATGGTACCTTGGGGAGTATCCAGATATTTTCCTTGAATAGCACGGCTTACCGTGGATTCGTGAACGCCAATTTTTTCAGAGATGTCTTTGAGGCGCAGAGGTTTTAAATGGGCAAAACCTTTTGTGAAAAAATCATGCTGCGCTTTTACCAGTTCTTCTGTAATTTGTCTGATTGTAGATTTGCGTTGTGCAATGGCCCGAACCAAATCGAGGCCTGATTGAATCTTCTCCCGCAAAAATGCTTTTGTTTTTGGGTCCAGATTTTTTTGTTTGAGCATCTCACGGTAGGCGGGATTGATGCGGAGCGAAGGTACAAAGTCATGATTTAGGTCGACCAGCAATTCATCTTCATGATCCTCTGAAATTGAAACGGTCGCATCCGGGATCACGAAGTTAGGTCTTTCTTGGTAAAAGATACGCCCTGGTTTTGGTTCAAGGCAGGCGATTTGGGAGCAAGCATCTTTCACTTTTTGCAATGATGTATTGAGAATGCGCGCCAATTGGCTCAATTGCTTCCGTTCCAAAAGAGGCATATGGTCTTGAACAATCGTTTTAGCGAGCCCAACATCAGTTTTTTGCCTTTTTAATTGAATGAGCAGGATTTCTCCAAGGCTACGTCCTCCAACACCTGGAGGATCCAGAGTTTGAATTTTAGCCAAAACCTGTTCAATCTCTTTCGCAGAGGTTTTTGTTTGCTGTGCGATCTCGTCGAGCAAAGCAACCAGCTGCCCATCGTCATTGATGTTGCCGATGATTTCTTCTGCAATTTTCCGCTCTGAATCCGATAAATCCAAAAGCCCTAATTGCCAGTCAAGGTATTCGGTAAGTGTTGGGGGTTTTGTTAAAATGGATTCTTGATAGTCGCGTTTTTTTTGAATTTCTGAAAATTCATTTTCCTGAAAGCTATGCGAAAAATCATCATATTTTCGAACCCGGTTAAACACTTCGATTTCTTGCAGAACATCGCGAACTTGATCTTGCTCAACGGGGTCAGTGCCGACTTCAGGTTCTGAGAGAAGGCCATCTTCTTGCTCAGGCTTCAATTCTTCCAAGGCAGGGTTCTGTTCTAATTCTTGATCTATTTTTTGATCAAGCTCAAAGATGGGAAGTTCAAGAAGCTTAAGAAATTGCCTAAGTTGTGGTGCCAGAACGAGTTTTTGTGTCTGTGTTTGTGATAACCTTGGCTCCATGCTAAAAGCGTACCACTTCTTAGATTTTTTGTCAAAAATTGTTTAACGCTTGTAAGTAGCTTAAAATAAATATGTTACGAATATATTGACAGATAAAAAAGTGGCGCTTATAATGTTTTCTTCATTTCCTTCTTAAAAGGTGTGCTTACCACGAAGCTTGACCGTCGTGGTTTTTTTTATTCTAAACATGGCAAATACAAATCAAAAATCGACAAGTGGCGTTTCAGTGAAAGCAGTTGAAAAGCCAGCTCTCCCCAAAAAGAAAAATGTCCCAGAAGGTTTGTGGACCAAATGCCTTTCTTGTAACCATGTTGTCTATACCAAAGCCTTACGTGAAAACTTATCCGTTTGTCCTAAATGTGGGTACCATTTTGTCATTGGAGCACAAGAGCGCCTGGAGCAGATGATTGACGCAGGTTCCTTCAAAGAACTTGACAGCAAATTGACGACGCGAGACCCGCTTAATTTTAAGGGAGTAAAATCATATTTGGAAAAAGTGAAGCAGGATCAGAAAAAAACAGGTTTGGAAGAAGCTGCAGTTATCGGTGAGGGATTGTGCGAGGGAATCAAAATTGCCTTTGGCGTTACCGATTCGCGGTTCATCATGGGATCGATGGGTTCGGTTGTTGGTGAAAAAATTACTCGCCTAATTGAATACGCCATTGAAGAAAAACTTCCGCTTGTAATTGTATCTGGTTCCGGCGGCGGCGCCCGAATGTACGAGGGAGCACTTAGTTTAATGCAAATGGCGAAAACATCAGCTGCATTAAGTCGGCTTTTAAAAACAAAGCTTCCTTATGTTTCAGTGCTGACGCACCCAACCATGGGAGGCGTGATGGCCAGTTTTGCTTCCCTCGGTGATTTTATTGTTGCCGAGCCAAAGGCGCTCATTGGCTTTGCCGGCCCCCGCGTGATTGAACAAACAATTCGTCAAAAGTTGCCACCAGATTTTCAGACCTCTGAATTTTTATTGGAACACGGACTGATTGATCTTGTGGTTCCGCGAAAGGAATTAAAACAAACCGTTGTTAATTTAATTTCATACTGTACGAAAAACTAAATATAAAACCCTAATATGGCTCAAGTCCGAATTAAAAATATTTCTAAAATGTATCCTGGCGATGTAATTGCCGTTAATAATGTAAGCTTAGACATTGCTGACAAGGAATTTGTTGTTTTGGTGGGGCCGTCGGGCTGCGGAAAATCTACAACGCTTCGAATGATAGCGGGCCTTGAAACGGTTACGAAGGGTGAAATCTACATCAACGGGCAGATGGTGAATGGCGTTCCCGCTAAAAATCGGGACATTGCCATGGTTTTTCAAAATTACGCTCTTTATCCCCATATGAGTGTTTATGACAATTTGGCATTTGGATTGCGCCTGCGGCATTTTCCATCGAGCGAGGTAGAACGGCGCGTTCGAGAAGCCGCTGAAGTTCTTGGAATTACGGATCGACTCAAGCGAAAACCGAAAGAGCTTTCCGGCGGTGAACGGCAACGTGTTGCAGTTGGACGCGCGATCGTTCGGAAACCGAAGGCCTTTTTGTTTGACGAACCTTTGAGCAATTTGGACGCGAAACTTCGGGTTCAAATGAGAATGGAAATTCAAAAGCTTCATAATCGACTGCAATCAACGATGATTTATGTCACCCATGATCAAGTGGAAGCCTTAACGTTAGGAGATCGGATCGTGGTGATGAAAGATGGGTTGATTCAACAGATTGCCGATCCCATCAGTTTGTATGAGTCTCCATCAAATAAATTTGTCGCTGGTTTTATTGGGTCTCCTCCGTCTAATTTCTTAAGAGGTAAAATTACTCCCAAAAATGGAGAGCTTTATTTTATGGATGAGGGGATTCGTTTGAAAGTGTTGAAACAGCATCATGAAAAACTGTCCCCTTATATTAATCAAGATGTTTTCTTGGGGATGCGACCCGAAGATGTTTATGATAAGCTTTTTGCTCAAGATGCTTCTGAGGAGTTTATTATTACCGCTACGGTTGAATTGGTGGAGCCGATGGGCTCAGAAATTTACCTCTATTTTTCGGTGGGACGAAACAATTTCATTGCTCGAGTTAGTAATCAAGATACCGCTACGGCCAATCAAGATCTTCAGCTTGTATTTGATATGTCCAAGGCGCATTTCTTTGATCCCAGAACTGAAGAAGCCATTCTTTAGTTTTGTTAAACCAAGCTTTTCATTTTTGCCTTACGTAAGGCCCCTTTAATGAAGCAACTGGTTACTTCTCTTCAGCAGAGTTGGACCAAACAGCTGGTGCTTGTTGTCGGCTTCCTCGTTTTGTTTTTCCTCGGTTACTTGTGTCTCTTAATCCTAAACGACTTCAGCACAACGTCCGTTCGATGGAGCTTGTTGCTTGCAGTTGTTTTGCTTGCCTTTTTTATTGCCACAATTTTAGCGTGGTCTGGATCTAGAATCCTATCCATTGTATTTTTTAGCCCCATCGCTAGCGTTTTTTCAATTTTGGCAGCGTGGGTAACTTCCAAACCCTCTTTTCTGCTTTTTGCTGCCGCACAGGCTTTGCTTTGTTTTTTACTATTTCTTCTGGATCAAAAAAAGAACGCTGAAGTGGTTGCGCTTAACGTGGAAATTGAAAAAGCAACCAACGAAAAAAATGACATGGAACTTGCTTTTAAAGATGAAGGTACGAGCATCAGTGTATTTTTCGAAAAGTATACCAGTTATTATAACCTGAGAAATCTCGCTACGGAGTTTTCTACCACCCTTTCCCTTAAGGAGTTGACCCAAATGATCGTTTCAAAGACGATGGAACTCCTCCCGCATGGCATTTGGTGCTTATTGTTTTTTGCAGAGCCCGAAACTGGAAGTCTCTCTCTTATGGCGTCGAAGAGTTTAGAACGTGAGGGGAAGCACAAGGTAAAAAGCGGAGATCTATTTGATTTTTGGGTGCTCCGGAATAAACAATCGCTTATTGTTATGGATGTTCAGAAAGATTTTCGATTTGATCTTGAAAAAACGAAGGAAGAGGACGATTTGAGAAGCGTTGTCGCTTCCCCCTTGATTCATGAGGGTAAAGTGGTGGGGACACTAAGGGTAAACTCTTCAAAACCTTTGGCGTTTAGTACGGATGACCTTAGACTTTTGGATGCGATTTCAACGCTTGCTTCCTCTGCGATTTCCAATGCTATTTTGTTTCAAAAAACAGAAGAGCTTGCCATCCGAGATTCTCTAACAGGTCTTTATGTGCAAAGATATTTTATGCAACGCTTGGCGGAAGAACATCGCCGGAGCCTTTTGACGAATACGCCATTGACACTCTTGATGTGTGATCTAGACCATTTCAAAATTTGTAATGACAAATATGGCCACGGGGTTGGAGATTACGTACTGACCAAAACTTCGGAAGTTATTGCTCAAAAAGCAAACGATGGAATAGTAGCACGGTATGGCGGTGAAGAGTTTGCCGTTTTGCTTCCTAAAACTTCCCTTGAAGAAGGGCGAAAATTTGCAGAATCAATCCGAACGGGCGTTGCTGACATGAACCTGATGGTTCGACGGGAGACGATTCCTAATACGATTTCGATCGGGGTTGCGTCAATTCCCGTTGATACTTTGGATCCTGAAGAATTAATCCGTCTTGCCGACAAAAGGCTCTATCAGGCAAAAACAAATGGGAGAAATCAAGTATGTGGCGGCGTGTAACGGTTATTTCAGGCGTTCTTCTCCTCGCTTTTTTTTATGTCAACAGGAGTGCCGACCCTTCATACTTATTTCTTTCGGCCCCATTTGTTTTTCTTCTCATTTTTTATTTCTTGATAGTCCAAGATCATTTTTCTGCGGCAGCGGTTATCGTTTGCCCCGTTTTTTTTATTGTTCAAGCAATTCTTCAAACGCATAACTCAGCTTTCTTACTGCTACTAGCAGTTCTGGCGTTAGCTCTTTACGGAGTTTTTCTTTATCAGCGGAACTGGAGTCGCAGCGTTAGGGAAGTGGAACAGAAAAAACAATTAATGTTCAAGGAAGCCGGCGCGCTTCAAGAACGTTATCAAGTTCGAATCGAAAGCTTAAAACATCTCGAACAACGGGTGAGTAGTTTGGTACACCTTTTTGAAATTGCTCGCGATTTTAATGAGTGTCTTAATTTTGTCGAAATGCTCTCAGTGATCGATCAGAAGATTGCCCAAGAGCTTTCTTTTTCAAGAGGAGCCTTGATTTTACTCTCTGGCACCTCAAAAACAGATAAGCAAATCGAGCACCGTCTAACTTTTGGTTCGTTAAAAAGGGCTTCAGAAGATCTTTTTGAGAAATTTGTAGATGGATGTCTTAGGGTGTTAGGGCCCTCCAATCAGCCGGTTAAAATTGAGAATGGGGATAGGGCCGAAGAAAATCAGTTTTCTTGCTCCGACGTTCAGTTTCCTCTTTGGCTATTTCCGCTTTTTATTGAGCGTCAGTTGATTGCTATTCTAGCAATTGAGGGGGGTGGCGCAAATGATTTTCAGAAATGCGAAGTTTTGGCGTCTCAACTAGCACTCCAAGTAAAGAAAATCCGGCTTTACGAGACGGTAAAAGAAAATTCTATTGTTGATGGCCTTACCAACGTTTTTGTACGGAGGCATTTTCTCGAACGTTTTCAAGAAGAGCTGAAGCGAGCGTTTCGTTATCAGTTTTCACTTTCCGTTTTAATGGTAGACGTTGACCATTTCAAAAGTTATAATGACAAATTCGGGCACCTTGTTGGCGATAAAACGTTGCGTGAAGTGGCGCAAGTGATTCGGGAAAATGTCCGCCGCGTGGATGTTATTGGGCGTTACGGCGGAGAAGAATTTGTGATTGTAGCTCCAGAAATTGCAAAAGCTCAAGGCCAAGAACTTGCAGAACGAATTCGATCTGCTGTCGCTCGGAAGCGTTTGCGGATCTATGATGAAGACACGCAAATTACGGTAAGCATTGGGGTCAGTTCATTTCCGGAAGATTTAGCTGATAAAGCATATCGTGAGTATTCGGACAGCTGCTTGTCGCTCCTAATTGAAAAGGCTGACAAGGCTCTTTATATGGCAAAAGAAGAGGGGCGGAATAGAGTGGTTACTTACCGGTGAAATTAGGATTTGGGAGGGATTGAAATGAAGTTTTTTTTAGATACGGCTAATTTGAATGAAATTCGCGAAGCTGCTAGTTGGGGTGTTTTGGATGGGATTACCACAAATCCATCCCTTGTGGGAAAGGAAGGGCGCGATTTCAAAGAATTGATCCGTGAAATTTGCAGCATAGTAGATGGCCCTGTCAGCGCTGAGGTGGTTAGTGTTAAAAAAGATGAAATGCTTGATGAAGCGCATGATTTGGCCAAAATTCATCGAAACGTTGTGGTCAAAATTCCAATGATTGTGGAAGGTTTGAAAGCAGTGAAAGTTTTAAGCCAGGAAGGAATCAAAACCAACGTGACGCTTTGTTTTTCTGCGAACCAAGCGCTGCTTGCCGCAAAAGCAGGAGCGACTTACATCAGTCCATTTATTGGACGCCTTGATGACATTTCTCACGATGGAATGGCCTTGATCAAGGATATTAAAACGATTTACACCAATTACGGTTTTTCAACTCAAGTGTTGACTGCAAGCGTTCGAGATCCGATTCATGTGCTTGAGGCAGCAAAAATGGGATCCGATGTTGCCACAATGCCATTCAAAGTGCTTGAACAACTTGTAAAACATCCATTGACGGATATTGGGCTGAAACGCTTTCTTGCAGATTGGGATAAGTACATTAAAGAAAAAGAAGGTTTTTTAAAAGCACACGGAGTTTCTTAAGCGCATGCACTTACGCTTTGCCGGAGTGAAGGTTTTAAACAAACCCCGTTTTTTTTCCTTCCTCATTCTTTTCTTTCTCTTTTTTAGTTTCGCAGGGTTCGCCGCTCAAGACGAGAAACCAAGTGATGAAGTTGAAGCTGCTGCAGACAACCTCCAATATCTAAAAGCTGAGCGAAAACTTATTGGCGAAGGTAATGTAGTGGTTGTCTATGGCGACATTGAATTAACCGCAGATCACGCAGAAATCCAAGTTGATACAAAAAAAGCACATGCTCAAGGACATGCTGTTGTACGCCAACGAGGAGGAGGCACCATTTCTGGGGATGAGGTATTTTTTGATTTTAAAAATTACCAAGGCACTTTTCCAAATGGCCGCTTTTTCCACTTTCCTTGGTATGGCTATGGCGAGCATCTTGAACAAGTAAATAAAAATAAAATTAAGGCTAAAAATGTTTTCATTACTTCTTGTGATCTTCCCCATCCTCATTATGACATTAAGGCGAAAGAAGCGGACATTTATCCGGACGATAAAATCATAGCAAAAAACGTCGTACTCCGTGTTTTGGAGGTCCCCGTATTTTGGTGGCCTTATTTAGTGATTCCGCTTAATAACGATTCGCCGCTTGACATTACACCAGGTTACTCGAATCAGTATGGGGCATTCGCATTAGTTTCAAAGGGTATTGCCATAAACCGCAACATAAGCGGAAAACTTCACCTTGATTATTACTCGAAGCGCGGTATTGGCTACGGATCGGAATTTAACTACAAATTTGATCAGCTTGGAATTGGGCAAGTGAAACTTTATGGAATCCAAGATAAACGTGCGCCCAACCAGAGGGCCGATAATCCTTACGCAGACAAAGAAGAAAAAGATCGTGGGCGGTTCAGCTGGAAGCACAGAATGAGATTAGATCCTTTAACAACCCTTCAGCTTCAGTGGCATGAAATTAGCGACGGCCGTTTTCTGCAGGACTTTTTCGAACATGAAAATCGGCAAGAAAGCAATCCGCAGTCCTTTATTACAATTACTAGAAATGCAGCTCAATATAGCTTGCTTACCCATATCGAAAAACAGACAAATCGGTTTCAGACTGTCGGTGAAAAATTACCAGAAGTTGTATTTACTTGGTTAAGGAAACCTCTTTTCGGCACCGGGTTTTATTATACGAACGAAGAAGGTTTTGTTAATTTTGATCAAACAAAGGCTTTTTCGCCTGACGGCCCCAACACAGTTCAGCTTTATACTGACCATGAGCTTTCTTATCCCCTTCATTTCTTTCGCTTTTACAGTTTTGTGCCTTTTGTCAATTTTCGTGAAGATTATTTTACCAAGAGCCGTGAAAAAGAAAATGGAATTTCTAGATCTGTCGCAGGCGGCGGGTTTGATTCCAGAGCTCGTTTCTATAGGCAATGGGATTATAAAGGTCGTTTCTTAGGGATTGAACTTAATCAGATTCGTCACGTAATGGAACCAGTGATTCAATATAACTCCATTAAGCATACAAGTGTTAATCCATCAAAACTGGTGGTGACAGGCAGGGGGGACCAGCTTGATGAACAGGATATTGTTTCGTTTGGAATTGAGAACCGGCTACAAACAAAACGAAGAGTTAAAAACAGCAAGGAAATGCAACGGGTCGATTTGGTCAGTTTCAATGCTTTTTTAGATTATTCCTTTGGTCCAGGCTCGGATTTACTAAGAACCCGTGCAAATAAATTTACAGATGCCCGATTTGAAACCATTTTAAGACCCTACGATTGGATGGCCCTTCGAATGGATACCGATTATGACTTCTTAGATCAAGAATTTTTTACGAATAATATAGATTTAATTTTCGATCCAGGTCGGTTTCATATCACTTTAAGCGATCGATATACGAATGACCGGTCCAAAGATACTCGGACAGTAAGTAATATAGTCGTCGAACAGCCACATTTATCCATTGATGATACTGGGTCAAATCATCAACTTACAACTGATGTGGTTTATGATTTAAACAAACGTTGGAAGCTTGGCGGTTATGTGCGATGGAGGCTTAATAAAAGTGTGGTGGAAGAATGGGAAATAAGAGCTCAGCGAGATTTGCATGATTGGTGGCTGGATTTTGGTTTTAATGTTCGAAATTCCGATTTAACAAATACTGATTCTGGAGCAAGCGAGGAAGTTTTCGCCCGACTTCAGCTTAAGGCACTCCCTCAAGTTCAATTAAAAGGAGGACATCGGGCTTCTTTTGCAGATTCGCGTATCGGCAGAACAGTCACCGGTTCAAGCGAAGCAGCTCAACCTTCCGCCTTTACTTTTTCTCCGGATGTACAACGCACCTCGCTTGCCACTTCTTAATTTCAGCAGGGAAGATTCGCGATGAAGATAGCAATTATTGGGTCGGGGCATGTTGGTTTAGTGACTGGAGCAGGCTTCGCCGACATGGGTAATGAGGTAATTTGCTTGGATCATGACACCCAAAAGATTAAACTGCTGACCCGTGGCAAAATCCCATTTTATGAACCTGGTCTGTCAGAACTGGTACAGAAAAACAGCGAAAAAGGTCGTTTGCATTTTACTACATATATGAAGGAAGCTGTTCAGTTCTCACAGGTCCTTTTCTTATGCGTTGGAACCCCTCCCAAGGATGATGGAGAGGCTGATCTCTCGGCCATTGAGAATGTTGCGCGATCTATCGGGCGAAATTTAACTGAGTATCGACTTATTGTTGAAAAAAGTACGGTGCCGGTTGAAACTGGTGCACAACTTTACAAGATGATTGCACGCAGCACGCGCAAAAAAATTACTTTTGACGTTGCTTCTAATGCCGAATTTCTTAAAGAAGGTTCTGCTGTCCACGATTTTTACAATCCAGATCGAATTGTTTTGGGCGTCGAGACCCCTCGTGCTAAACAGTTACTTCTTAAAATTTATAAACCATTTAAAGTTCCAATTTTGGTTACTGATGTTCGAAGCGCCGAAATGATTAAACATGCTTCAAATTCATTTTTGGCAATGAAGATTTCATATATTAATTTAATAAGTCAGATGTGCGAAAAGGTTGGTGCGGATATTGGCAAGGTAGCGGAAGGCATGGGTGGGGACCGCAGGATCGGGAAGGCTTTTTTAAATGCAGGCATTGGTTTTGGGGGTTCTTGTTTCCCGAAAGACTTGGCGGCCTTTATTAAGATTGGAGAAAAGCTGAATGTTCCATGCAATTTACTAAAGGAAATAGCTGAAATTAATAAATTTCAGAAAATTCATTTTGTTAGCAAAGTTGAAAAAGCCCTCAAAAAATTAAAAGGCAAAACGCTTGGTGTTTTAGGGCTTGCGTTCAAACCTGATACGGATGATATACGCAATGCGCCTGCAGTCGATATTTTAGAACAGCTTAGAGATCGCGGCGCTAAAATTAAAGCATATGATCCATGCGCAACGGCAGCTGCAAAAAACATTTTAAAAGGAATTCGATTTGCGCGAAACCCTTATGAAGCTTGTTTGGGTGCCGACGCTGCTTTAATTTTGACGGAATGGCGCGAGTTTCGCGATTTGAATTTAAAAAAGTTGAAAAGAAGTTTAAAGCGCGCCATTATTGTCGATGGGCGGAATATTTACGATCCACAAACTATGAAGGAAAATGGGTTCCATTACTATTCAATTGGGCGATAAAATGGCTGAGAACCAAAAAATTTATCACCAAGCATTCATCGAAGGGGTAAAGATAAAGGAATTGAAGCCCATTCTGGATGATCGGGGCATGCTGATGGAAATTCTTCGTTCTGATGAACCTGTTTTTGAGCGGTTTGGTCAGGCCTACGTAACCGTATGTAACCCCGGGGTTGTAAAAGGATGGCATTATCACAAGCTCCAAGTTGATCACTTTGTATGCCTCCAAGGAACAGCAAAGGTAGTTTTATATGATCCTCGTGAGAATTCGAAAACAGTTGGGAAAATTAATGAATTTATAATCAGTCGGGAAAACCCTTTGCTGATTAAAATTCCTACTTTTGTTTATCATGGATTTACGGCACTCGAAAACCAAACCGCCATGATTTTAAATATTTCAACCGAGGTATATCGGCACTCCAGTCCAGATGAATTTCGAGCAGATCCGTTTTCACCAGAAATTCCATACGACTGGGGAGATGTGGACCGGACCGTTAGCCGCTAATATGTTTTTCTTGAGTATTACATCGCAAAATGTGAGGGAATGATGAAAGGGATTGTTTTAGCAGGAGGGCTCGGAACCAGGTTATCGCCACTTACACAGGTGACCAATAAGCATTTGTTACCTGTATATGATAAGCCGATGGTTTATTACCCTATTCAAACTCTTATTCAAGCCGGAATCCGTGACATCATGATTGTGACTGGCGGTAACTCAGCGGGTGAGTTTTTGAGGCTTCTTGGAAATGGAAGTATATTCGGCCTTAAAGATCTTTACTATACGTATCAACGAGGTGAGGGTGGGATTGCGGAAGCACTCTCTCTGTGTGAACACTTTGCCGACGGAGGAAAGATCGCAGTGATTTTAGGAGACAATATTATTGAAGATGATATGACTATCTTTGTAGAGAAGTTTAAGCACCAGAAAAAAGGGGCTCGAATATTTCTAAAAAAAGTTTTTGATCCCGAACGGTTCGGTGTTCCAGAAATCAAAAATGGAAAAATTATACGCATTGAAGAAAAACCAAAAAAACCAAAAAGCGCATTTGCCGTTACTGGAATTTATATGTATGATGAAAAAGTGTTCAACATTGTCAGAACCCTGAAACCTTCTAAACGCGGTGAGCTAGAAATTAGCGATGTTAACAATAGTTATATCAAGCAAGGTTCTATGGGGTATGACCTTTTGAAAGGTTTTTGGACCGATGCGGGAACGTTTGATTCGCTCTTGAATGCTAATCAGCTTGTTGCCCGAAAGCATAAGAAGAGAAAATGAAACGTTTCTTGGTGACCGGCGGATCTGGTTTTATCGGTTCTAATTTTCTGCACTATTTTTTAAAGCAGCATTCAGATAGTTTGGTTCTCAATCTCGACAAATTGACCTATGCCGGGATCCGAGCTAATGTCCAAGATCTAGAGAAAGAGTTTCGATATAAATTTATCCATGGGGATATCTGCGATGCTCGCTTAGTGCGACAGCTAATGAATGAAGTAGATTGTGTCATTCATTTTGCAGCTGAAACCCATGTAGACCGTTCCATTGGAGGTGGGCTCGACTTTGTAACCACAAATGTTGTGGGCACTGGCGTTCTTTTAGAAGCTGCTAAAGAAAAAGGAATTAAAAAATTTCTTCATTTCTCTACCGATGAAGTGTACGGCTCTTGTGTGACGGGATCTTTTTCAGAAACAGACGGACTCAATCCTTCAAGCCCTTATTCTGCGGCTAAAGCTGCGAGCGATCTTTTGGTTCTGGCTTACTTTAAAACACATCATGTCCCAGTTGTTATCGTTAGGAGCACAAATAATTTTGGCCCCTTTCAATTCCCGGAAAAAGTAATCCCACTTTTTATCACGAATCTCATTGAAGGAAAGAAAGTTCCGCTTTATGCAAAAGGCCAGAATGTTCGAGATTGGCTTTATGTTGGTGATTGCGTGCAGGGAATCAATTTTATTTTGGAGCGGGGAGCAGTGGGTGAAGTTTATAACTTGGGCGCGGGGTGTGAGCTAAGCAATATTGAGCTTACACGAAGCATTTTGAAAGAATTTGGAAAAGGGGATGACGTGATTCAATACGTTGAGGACCGTCCAGCCCATGACTTTCGGTACAGTCTCAATACAGACAAACTTAAAAAACTTGGTTTTGAAGTGAAATCTAATTTTCAGATCTGCCTCAAAGAAACAATTGCATGGTATCGAGGCCATCAGTCATGGTGGGTGCCGCTTAGAAAAGATGCATTTACGTTGAAATGATATGACCTATGAGAATTTTAATTACAGGGTCAAATGGAATGCTGGGTTCGGATTTAGTGGAAGTTTTGGATTTAAACTATGAAGTTCTGGGCATAGGTTCAAGCCCCAATAAGCATTCAATTACGTATCTTCAAACTGATATCACAAACCAGGCTTTGGTTTTTGATTCAGTTAAAAAATTGAAGCCGGCAATTATTATTCATGCGGCAGCCTACACCGACGTGGATGGCTGTGAATTAAATCCTCATAAAGCCTTCCAAGTAAATGTCAAGGGAACGGAATTCATTGCTCGAGCCGCCAATGAAGTCGGCTCGGTTTTGTTTTTGATTAGCACAGACTATGTTTTTGATGGTGCGAAAGCAACTCCCTACGTTGAGATCGATACTCCAAGCCCAATCAGTGTTTATGGACGGTCTAAGTGGGAAGCCGAAGGGATCGTCCAAGCGATAAGCCATTCTGCCTGGATTATTCGGTCATCATGGCTTTTTGGTGCAAATGGTAAGAACTTCTTCAGATCGATATTACAACATGCGAAACAGGGTACGGAGCTTTCTGTTGTCAATGATCAAACAGGTGCTCCAACTTATACCAAGGACTTAGCCCAGGGTATTCAAGTGCTCATTGAGAAGGGAAGGCGCGTTAAAGGATGGGAAATCTACCACCTTGCCAATGATGGTCAAACTACTTGGCATGATGCCGCGGTTAGATGTTTAACAAAACTGGGCGTTCGATATAATGTTAAGTCAATTAATTCTAAAGTATTAAACCGTCCAGCAAAGCGGCCGGCTAATTCAATTTTTGATATGACTAAAATTAGGGGAGCGTACGATATAAAACTCAGGAGCTGGGATCAAGCACTCGATGAATTTTCAAAAACAACATTAAAAGATGAGTGGAAAAATTAAATGAAAACAGCGCTAGTAACAGGAGGTTCCGGCTTCATTGGTTCTCACTTGTGTAAACATTTTATTTCCGAAGGGAAACGAGTGATTTGTCTTGATAATTTATTGACAGGAAATAAAAAGAATATAGAGCCACTTTTATTAAACCCAAATTTTATGTTTCACGAAGGCGATGTTTCCCGACAGATCAAAATAGATGAGCCCATCGATTATATTTTGCATTTTGCTTCGCCCGCCAGCCCTGCAGACTATTTGAAATATCCAATTGAAACGTTGAAAGTTGGATCGCTGGGAACGCACAATGCCTTAGGGCTCGCCAAAGCTAAAAAGGCTGTCTTTCTGCTCGCTTCTACCTCCGAAGTTTATGGTGATCCACTTGTTCATCCGCAACCTGAAGACTATTGGGGTAATGTCAATCCAGTAGGCCCAAGAGGTGTTTATGATGAGGCAAAACGTTTTGCCGAAGCGATGGTTCTGGCGTATCATCGAACGCATGCCATCGACGTTAAAATTGTAAGAATTTTTAATACTTTTGGGCCTTACATGCGGCAAAACGACGGTCGTGCTATTCCAAACTTTATTAACCAAGCCTTGAATGGCAAACCCATTACCATTTATGGTAATGGGAAGCAAACCCGAAGTTTTTGCTATATTAATGATTTAGCCGAAGGCATTCAGAAGCTTCTTTACTCTAATTTCAATGGGCCGGTAAACATTGGAAATCCTAATGAAATGACACTTCTTGATCTTGCGAAAGATATCGTTAAGTTGACAGAATCAAAAAGTAAGATTGAATTTCACAAATTGCCGGAAGATGATCCAAAAGTAAGACAACCAGATATTGCCCTGGCTCGAAAAATTCTTGGATGGGAACCTAAAGTTAGCGTTTTAGAAGGTTTGAAGGCAACGATCAATTATTTTATCCAATTATTAAGGGAGCAGAAGCGATGAGAAAAAGAGCATTGATCACAGGCATTACGGGCCAAGATGGATCTTATCTTGCAGAATTTTTATTAGAGAAGGGTTATGAGGTGCATGGAATTGTGCGCCGCGTGGCACTGGAAGATCCTGAGCACCGTATATGGCGAATCAAACATATTCTTGATAAAGTTCATCTTCACTCAGCCTCGCTTGAAAGTTACCCCAGTATTTTTGAAGTTGTAGAGACGGCACAACCCACCGAATGTTATCATTTGGCTGCTCAAAGTTTCGTAAGTTATTCGTTTGAGGATGAATTTTCCACAATGAATACCAATGTTAACGGGACGCATTCGATCCTTTCCTGCATCCGTCAGCGAGCTCCGAAATGTCGTTTTTACTTTGCAGGTTCTAGCGAAATGTTTGGTGTTGCCATGGAATCACCTCAAAAGGAAACCACTCCATTTTATCCACGCTCGTCCTATGGGATTTCCAAACTTACCGGTTTTCATTTAACCCGCAATTATCGTGAAGCTTATAACCTTTTTGCAGTAAGCGGTATCCTTTTCAATCACGAATCTCCGCGACGTGGTTATGAATTTGTGACACGGAAAATTACCAGTGCGGTGGTAAGAATCAAACTAGGACTGCAAAGAGACCTCCGATTGGGAAATATCGAAGCCAAACGGGATTGGGGTTTTGCAGGGGACTATGTGAAAGCAATGTGGCAGATGCTCCAGCTAGGGAAACCAGACGATTATGTGATCGCAACAGGAGAAACTCACACGGTACGGGAATTCTTAGAACTGGCATTCGGGCATGTCGGATTGGATTGGCAAAAATACGTAGTTAAAGACACGCACCTGTTTCGTCCCGCAGAAATCTACGAACTTCGCGGAGATTACAGTAAAGCTCAAAAAGCGCTTGGATGGAAACCGACGGTTTCGTTTAAAAACCTTGTGACGACGATGGTCGATGAAGATATGCGGCTGTCTCGCACCGCAGTCTCTTAGGCAGAAAAGTAGCTGAAGTGAAATGATATTTTTTTCCTCTATAGCGGAAGTTACTCCTATAATTTTAAGCTCTCGTCTAACTTAGCTTTACTAAAAGATCAAAGTAATGACAAGATTAAAAAAAGAACGTTTGATTTTAATTTTCATTGTAACGTTGGCATTTTTCTTGCGCTTTTTTGGAATTTCGTTTGGCTTGCCACACCTTTACCATGCCGATGAACCCATTGTGGTAAATCATACTATTGCGTATGGATCTGGCGATTTAAATCCTCATTTTTTTAAGATTCCGCCACTCGTTAGTTATTTATTGTTCATTTTATATGGGATTTATTTTGTAATCGGAAAATTGGTCGGGCAATTTTCGACGTTAGATGATTTTGTATATTTATTTTTGACAGATCCAAGTTCATTTTATTTTGTTGGGCGTCTTTTTTTTGGCGCAATCGGGGGAACCTTAACTGTTTATATCCTTTACCGCCTGGTTAAACGATATTCTTCAATAGAACATGCTCTTATTTCATCTTTTTTTCTAGCTGTTGCATTTCTTCATGTTCGCGATTCACATTACATTTATGCCGATATCCCATTAGTTCTGATTTTGTGCTTATGCTTTTTCCCTATTTTTCATATTTTGGAAAGCGGAGGACGAAGGTATTATGTTTTGTTTAGTTTCCTGGCAGGTATTGCGGTTGCCACAAAATATAATGGTGTATTCGTGTTTGTTCCGTTTTTAACAGCCCATTTTTTTAGAACTGGTTTCAAGTGGCGAGCCGTTGCGGATCCAAATCTAGTCCTAACCTTCGTTTTGTCTTTTCTTGCTTACAGCGTTTTAAACCCATTTGGCTGGGTTGACTTTCAGTTTTTCTTACAAGAGATCACCAAGCAATCCCACGCTGAAGGTTTCAGTGGATTGTTGCATCACCTGACGTATTCATTGAATGGCGGCTTAGGTTTTCCTTTACTCGGTCTTTCTTTGTTTGGTTTATCTTTAGCTTGCTTACGGTTTGATCGAAAAAGATGGACATTACTTTCGTTTATCTTAGTCTATTATCTTATTTTGTGTTTTTTCAGCCAGCCCTATGATCGCTACACGTTACCGCTTATTCCTTTCCTTGTGATTTTTGCGGCCGACGGTCTGTTGCAACTTAAAAGAAAACTAAAATTGTCTAACATCCCATTTTTTATAGTTGTGCTTATTGCTATATTCCCCTCCGTTTTAAAAATTAGCTTATCTGATTATATTTTTATGCAGAAAGATATCCGAACTGTCGGGCGCGAGTGGATTGAACGTACGGTTCCACAAAATACTAAAATAGCATTAGACATGCAGTTTTACCTTCCGCAACTTAAACCGAATCTGGCCCAACTAATCCAGAAAAAAGAAGCTGTTTTGACAGCTCCAAATTTTAATAAGGCCCAGCTTAAACGGGTGGAGGTGCTGATCCAAGAGGCTGAACGAAGTGGAAACATACGATACGAATTATTTTTCCTGAAAGAAAGTCAAGCTGAAGAGAAATTTTTATTCTCAAAGCCGATGGTTCCGTATGATTTAGACTATCTAAAGAATAAGGGAGTTGAATATGTCATTATCTCGCAAATCAGCCCGGGACGAGCCAGCGATTTTTGCAAAGATCTTGATCAAAAAGCCCAATTGGTTGCTAAGTTCACCCCCTATAGAGATAAATTGCGGGAATGGCCCATCGATCGGCAACCATTAACAGGCGGCGTCTTTCTTTGGAGCGAATTAATCGCCAGGGAAAGAAACGGCCAAATTTTTAAGGTATATCGATTGAACTAATTGGACTTATCACCCCATCATGAACTATGTTATAATCTTTCTTTTTAAAATCAAAGCTCAGAACTAATTCGTGAGACTAACTATTCGAAAAAGTTTTAGGGATAACTGATGATTCATGGGAAAAAAGTAGTATTAGCTATGCCAGCCTATAATGCTGAAAAGACCTTGTTTTCGATAATGAAATATTGGCACAAATTTTTTATGCTGGCTTTTGAGTAGGAGAAGTATCTTGTCCCACTAAATATTTTCCGGAAGCTTCTCCAATCAATTTTTCTAATAGTGTGAAGTACGGTTTGGAAGTGTAAACGTGGCAATTCGTTACCGGTTTCATTGTTTAAAGCTAGCTCATTGTCCTATTTTGAATATAATCAAGAAAAAGCAAAACGATAGAAAAAAGATTTCTACCAGCAAGTATCTTGATGTGTCAGAAATTAAAATAAATTGAGGTTAACTATTTTTTAACCACGGCCGATACAACGTTTGCTGAACTAGGGGAATGTTTCAAGGCGGGTGAGGCAACATAGTTTTTTGAATTCCGGAGTTGCCAGAATCGGAGCGCATCGAGAAGCGCATGTAGCATAATCTTTATATTAACGGAGGATTTCCCAAAGCGTCTCCCCTGATGATTGGAAGGAATTTCTTTGATTCGGTAATTCAGATCACGGGCTTTGATAATGATTTCAGGGAGAACAAACAAGGAATTCGATTTCAAATCAATTCGCTCGAGCAGTTGTTTCGGCCAAGCTTGGGACCAATTGTAATCATTAATTCTGAGTTTAAATAAATAGTTCAGCGTAAAGATATAAATTATGGATAAAAAAAAGCGGAAAAGTTTATAAGCATTTCGTTGCCACCGGACGCCCAGGATTACATCGGCCTTGTTTTCAAAAAGGGGATTAATAAAATGAGGCACTTCGGAACAATCAAATTCTTCATCGGCACCAATGTACATTAGGAATTTGCCTCTGGCCCGGTCAATACCATCTTTAAGAGACCTGGCATAACCTTGATTTTTGTTGTGGAGAATAAGTTCACTGATGGGATATTTATTCCGCAGCTTCATAAGCACTTCGCGGGTTCGATCCGAACTTCCGTCTTCTACAACAATCAATTCCCAGCCCCAGTTTTGGTTGGATTGGAGTACTTGATTTAAATCGCGAAGAACATTTTCGATGTTCAATTCCTCGTTATAGACAGGGATGATAAAACTAATGAAACAGTCGTCATTCATAAGCCATGAAGATAACTTCACACTCTTCAATTGTCAAGGGTTGTAGGAAATAGATCCGGTGAAGCGTTTCATCCATTTTCTTGCAAAACGGCCACTCATCCTCGCGGCCATTTTAGCCATTTGGACCGGGGGATTTTACTTCTTTTATTTAGAAGGAATTCCCTATGAACAGGAGCCTGCTGTCTCCACCGGTTGGATCAAAGCTGTTCATCTTTCCTGGCCTCAAATTTTAAAACAAACTTTCAGCCCTGTTTCGTATAGCCTGACGGCAAATGACGTTGACCTCACCAGGGTTCGGGTGACCGAGCATTTGGCATTAAAATTGATTTATCAGCTCTTTGGTCCCTCTTCAACCGCGGTTCTGGTCTATAACGTAGGTCTTGCCGTTTTATTTTCACTCCTCGTTTTCTTTTTATTTTACAAGTTGACAGAAAATGGGTTTGTCAGTTTTCTGGGCTCTGTTTTTTTACTTGCTACACCTGCTTATGGATGGGCCATTATGGAGTACGGTGATTTTGCGCCCTTGGATCAGATTTTGCTGATGTTGTACTTTTGGTTTTATGTTTGGGCGTTTCACCGGTGGAGAATAGGATATTTTGATCAGTCGAATCGTCCTCTCCAGGCGGTGTTCACTTTCGTTTCAATATGGCTATTGGGAATGGCGACCATGCGTGGAAAAGAGACAAATTTGTTTTTGGTGACTGGAATTTCCTGGCTCCTCTTTTTTTTCAATCCTCAATACCATGTTTTTCATTCCGATTCCAAGCTAAAAATTAGACATTTCCTTCCTTTGGGAATTACACTTGTTTTGCTGACATTACCGATTATTTTTGTTAACCACCCGGCGAGCGTCAAAGCAGCGGTTGGCCGAAATTTTTTTCTCAATCCAATTTATATGTTTCTTTACAATCCGGGTCCTTCTTACGCGGGAGAGAAATTTTGTCCGCTGTTGAGTCTGGAAAGTAAATTTCCATCAACGATTCTTGGAAATTTTGGTTTCGGCCTTTCTTGGATCATTCTTTTAGGTGGAATTGTTTTTGGAATTTGGCGATTACGATTCCATCCGAAACGAAGCGAGGCTTCAGCGCGCGCTTCCATGGTATTGGTTCTGTCGGGTTGGGCGATTATTGCTTCCGCTTTTTATGTTGTTTATCCAGCCTTTTATTACACACGATATTTGGCCTGGCTTTTGCTTCCATTTACCTTGTTGGTGGCCTATGGTTTCACTCAAGCAATCCGGCTGCTTCATGGAAAGATAAAAATAGGGGCGATTCTTCTCGTGACCAGCCTTGTTTTCCTGCAAATAGGAGAGAATTTAAGCCACTCTTTTTATATGCGCAAGGGCTTGGAGCGAATTTGGACTCCCAAATGGATTTTTCGCACGCAGATTTATCAGGATCGAACGGGCGATCTGTCCCCTGACTTTTTTGAGGTTCATTCTTATTGGTATCCACGAACGGACTTTACGAAAGCCATTGAGCCTTTCTTGGTGCATCATGTTGAGGAAGTCAATCGGGTTGCCCAGGATCCGAAGGTTGGGGAAGTGCTTGAAAAATTCAAAATTGCTTATGTCACAAGCAATCAACTGTTAAATTTACCTTGGAAGAATACTTTAATCCGTCAAGTGGATGCGTCCAATTTATCCACATTGACTCGTTTGATAGGAAAATTTTCAAAAAAGAAACCACCAACTTACTATCTTTATCGGATTGAGCCGGCTTGAGGGCAGCAGGAGCTGATCCAATCGATTGTTTTGCGAAGACCAGTTTCTAAATTATGAGTTGGCTGCCAGCCTAAAATATCGCGCGCTTTCCGAATATCCGCGGCCCAGCAGTCGCTATCCCAACTTCTGTTTTGATAGGCACCTTCGATAACTTTTAATTTCTTGCCAACGTAATGCTCCACAGTTTTGATCACTTTACCAAGCGTAGATTCTACTGAAGTTCCGATGTTGATAATGTTGGGTCCATTGATTTTTGAGCGTGGGGCCATCAAATAGGCGTCGATAACGTCATCGATAAAGACGAAATCTTTTTTTTCTTTCCGAGAAGTGAGTTTTAACGTTCTCCCATCAAGACAAGTTTGAACCACTGTGGGAATAAAACGGACCAGTTCTTCGCCAGGGCCGTAGACATAAAATAATCGAAAGGTAAGCACTTTTTTTGGGCGTAACTTCCCAAAGGCTTGAAGAAGAAGGTCGCCTGCCGCTTTTGTTGCACCATAATAGGTGTTTGGTTCAAGTATCTGCGATTCTTGCATAGGTGCGTATTTTGGCCCGTATTCTGCCGAAGATCCACTGTTGACGAAACATTCGAAAGGAACTGATTCCAAACCCTCCAAAAGGTTGACCAGTCCCATGATGTTTACTTCCGCCATTTTCTTTAAATCCGCGTGCTCTGCACGCGTTCCGTATCCGGCAAGGTGATAGATGATTTGCGGTTTGAGGGATCGGATTAATTTTTTTACGCGGCCACAGTCCGTAATATCCGCTTTGTGAAGTGCGATGCGTGATTTTACGTTTTCGATCCGGTTCAGATTACTCGCGCGGGGAGTAAGCGCATGAATTTTGGCTCCCCTGGGCAGAAGTTGCTGAATAAGTCGTGAACCAATAAAACCAGTAGCGCCTGTAATCAGGACCCGCTTATTTCGGAATGTTTCGGAAAAAGACATCAAACGACACGAAGTTTGGGAAAGGGAATAATGACTTTCGTGCCTTTTGCGCGGAAAGGTACGAGTTTACGCATAATGGCTTCCTGGAAGTTCCAGGACAGAAGGAGAATATGGTCCCATTGATTGTCGCTTTCTAATTTTTGCTCGGCATAAACCGGGATGTGGCTTCCCGGGAAAAATCGCCCTTGTTTTAAAAGCGTGCTGTCGACAATGTAGTCAATTTCCGATGCTCCGAGGCCGCAAAAGTTAAGTAAAATGACACCTTTTGCCGGAGCCCCGAAGCCGACTATTTTGTGTCCCGCTTTTTTGAGTTTAAAAATCAGTTTCCGGAGATCATTCCTAAATTGATGCACGTCCTTTGCGAATCCTTGCAAGGTTGCGATTTCGTTGATGTGATTGTCTTCTTCTTCCTGGAGAATGAGATTAAGACTGGGAGAATGAACTGCAGTTCCAGATTTTTTTTCGCGCACATAAATCCTGAGAGATCCCCCTTGTGTCAGAATTTTTTTTGCATCAAAGATTTGAAGATCAAGCATGTCGAGTAAATATGTAAGTGGACGAAGCGAAAAGTAAGAAACATGTTCGTGATAGATGACATCAAACTGGTTTTTGACCACCATATCCAGCAAATGAGCAAATTCAAAAATGAGAACGCCATGTGGAGCAAGTAACAATTTTGCGCATTTAAGGAAGCTTCTTACGTCATGTGTGTGTGCTAGTACATTTGTACTTGTGATCAGATTGAAATGTCCGTATTTTTTTCGGACTGTGGTTGCAATTTTACTTTTAAAAAAAGAGGGTAAGACCTTGATCCCTACTTTTTCTGCCAACATAACCGCATTTACCGACGGGTCGATTCCTAGAGTTTTGACGCCGTGCTTTTTGAATTCCAAAAGGAGTGTGCCGTCATTGGCGCCGATATCCAAAACCTTGGAATCTTTTGAGACAAAATGGCGATGGACGCATTCTTGCGCCAGAGAATGAAAGTGTTCAATCAAAGGTTGTGAGGCGGAAGTCAGATAGTGATAATTCCGAAAAAGTTTTTCTGGTGTCACTACTTCGTCTAATTGCGTCAATCCGCAATTACGACAGACGCAAAAATTAAGTGGATATCGTTTTTGAGGTTTCCGCAGTTCTTGTTTGGTAGGAAAATAATTAACTGGAGGCATTTTCCCAAGCCGTAAGATCGGAGTCAAAGATTTTTTATTACAAATTCGGCAACGAGTTAAGTGCATAATTAACGATAAACAGGCGTTGTTTCGGGAATTGAAACTGGCGGCGAAAACATTCGGTGTTTTTTGCCCAATTTGGCGAGCACATAAGTCCAAAGAGTTCGGAGTGCGCCAGCCCCGTAATTCATTGATTTTCTAAAATTGATTTGAGTTGCTCCCTTGAAATATCTACAAACGACAGGAACTTCCCCAATTTTAAAGCCCTCGTAACACGCTTGAGCAATAATTTGGAAACTAAATAGATAGTCATTATCGTTGTCTTGAAAGTTGATTTTTTCCAAAAAGCAGCGCCGGTAAACGCGAAATCCGGAATGAAAGTCGGTTAATTTGGCGCCTAAGATGATTCTCGCTGGTAAAGTGGAGAGTCGGTTGATCACATATTTCCAAATTGGCATTGAATGAGTCAACGCCGTACCCGGTTTCGTAAAACGCGACCCAATCACGAAATCATATCGCTCACTCAGCTTTTGAAGCGCTTCAGGAATGGCGGAAGGATCATACTGATCGTCGGGATGCAGTTCAATCAGGATATCCGCTCCCAGATCCAATGATTTTTGGATACACACCTTGAGATTACCGCCGTATCCTAAGTTTTTCTCATTTTGATAAAATTTAATTCCCAGTTTTTGGGCCACTTTCTTGATACGGTCTTTTGAAGCATCATCAACAAGAAAAATATCATCGACGTAATCTTTGGGGATTTTTTGACACACATTTTCGAGCGTGTGCTCCGCAAAATACGCCGGCAAAAATAATACTACTTTTTCATTGTTATTTTTCATTTTAAGTCAAAAAATATTTGTTTTTCTTCAAATTATATTGCGATTTTTTTTGTTGCTTTTAGGGAATTGTAAAGACGCTTTAACCATCGTAAGCACAACATCTTACCTCAACGGGTCACTGTTCTGCAAGCGAAATCAGGAATGGACAGCCAAAGCTCAAATTGCTATGATAACTGCCTAATATTAGGAGCATTCAATTTATCACGCCGTCGCGAATCATGTGGTATGAACTTTTAAACGCCTTTCTCGCCTGGGCACTTATCTTACCCACTGTTTTTGGAATCGGTTCTCGTTTTCGTTTTTTAATTCAGACCGAAAACCATCTTTTGTCAGGAGTGCTTTACTGTGCACTTGGTACGGCATGTCTTTCTTACGGTGTTCTTTTATTAGACATCTTCAAAGTTTTAAATCCGCTAGCTATTTGGATGCTACTAGCCGTCCTGTTTTTTCTCACTGCGAATTCTCTTAAGGATTTTTTTTCTTGGTTGAAGACTTTAGTCGAAGATTTGAGAGGAGGCAGTTCCCCTTATTCCAAAATCCTAAGCTGGATATTTTTTATTTCTTTTTTAGTTATTTTGACGGGGTCGCTTTCGCCTGAAATCGGAGGAGATGCACTTTGCTATCATCTTAATCTTCCCAAAGTTTTTCTTTCGAAAGGTTCGCTTGCGCCGGATTATTATGACATAAATTCCTACTTTCCTTTATTTGTATACAACTTGTACCTGATTGGGTTAGCATTCGGAAGCATGGCGGCTGCTAAGTTGTTCCATTTATTTTTCGGTTTTTTGTTATTTTTGACGATTAAGGTAGTGGTTTCTAAGGAAACAAAAAATAAAACCATCGGATATTTTGCTGCCTTGATCGTGTGGTTGACGCCCGCTATTTATAGTATCCTTTCTACTTCTTATGTGGATGTGGCCCTTATGTTTTATTCTTTTCTCGCTTTGGTTGTTATGGTGGGACGGTTTGGAAGGGATACCCAAAAGACGTTTTTCCTGAGTGGGTTTTTCATCGGTTCTGCGCTATCGATTAAGTACTTGGCCCTTATAGGTGTTCTGGGTTTAGGAGCAGTTTGGTTGTATGAGACATTGAAAAACCGCCGGTTCGCGGAATCTTTAGGTGGTCTTAGCCTTTGGTGCGTCGGATTAGCAGCTGGATCGGCCTATTGGATTGTGAGAAATTGGATTGTCGCAGGAAATCCTTTTTTTCCTTACTTTTCTTCTATCTTTGGCACCGAGCCGATTCCAAATTTGCGTTTTCATCTTCAGACGGGCGCGGGCAGAGACTGGTTTAGTTTTTTATCTATTTTTTGGAATCTGTTTTACCAACCCCAGATATTTGGTGCCTTTGAATCACGAATTGGAGTTTTTTATTTTTTGTTGTTACCCTTTTTCTTGCTCGCCTTTCTTTTTTCACCTTATAGCCGTTCGTATGTTTTGTTTGGGATAGTTGTTCTGATTGGTTGGTTTTATGCGGCTCAAGTTCCGCGCTATATGCTTCCGGCATTGCCTGCTGTCATAGTTGCTAGTTCATTCGGATTGGCTTGGGTTAATTTACAACTTTCTCAGACAACGCGATCTATTGCACAGCGATTTGCCTGCGGCGCAGCTTTAGTCATTTTAAGTGGCTATTTATTGGCAGGAGCCTACCATTACCGTTATTCCTACTTGCTTTTTTCAGGGCAGTGGTCCCGCAATGAATATTTACGTAAAATGGAGCGCACAATTCCGATTGCAGAATGGATTAATGGAAATTTGCCTCGTGAGGTAAAAATCTTGGTTGATTCCGAACCGCGACAATATTATATTGATCGACCTGTGATTCGGAATGTTTTCTTCAGGTATAGGACTCATTTTGACCAAAAGAATCTTTCCTCTAAGGACTTGCGCCGTTTTTTTAAAGAGATTGGCATTACCCATTTTCTAATGAGTGCGCCGGAAGGAAAAGAAGAATTTGCTCAAAAAAGAGGCTCTTTAGAGGAATTTTTAGTGAGTAGTTACATTCGCAAAATTAAATCAGTTATGTCCGAAAATATAAGGGATGCACGCCATTACTATGAACTGTACGAATTAAAATAGGCCAGAATATGAAAACCATCGATCAACTCAGTGCGTCTAAAATAATCAGTGAAGATATTGCCAATCTGGCAAGCGCCACCAGAGAACTATGGCCCTTTTTTGAAGGAAAAACTTTTCTTGTCACAGGGGCGGGTGGATTTCTGGGTCGCTATATCGTGTTGCTTCTGAAATATTTGAACGATCACGCCCTTAAAACAAAAGCGACCGCTATTCTGTTAGATAATTTTATTACCGGTTATAAACAGCAAATGATTTCCGATGAATATATTATTTTTTACAAACACAATGTCATAGAACCTTATTCAACCAATAGACCTATTGATTATTTAATTCATGCAGCAGGAATTGCCTCGCCAGTTTATTATACAAAACATCCTATTGAAACTATGGATGTTGGCACGATTGGTACTCGAAATATGCTTGAACTGGCGCGTGATAAAAAAGTAAAAAGTTTTCTTTTTACGAGTTCTAGCGAAGTGTACGGGGACCCGGATCCAAACCATGTTCCGACATCAGAAACATATAATGGGAATGTTTCTATTACTGGTCCGCGTTCGTGTTATGACGAGTCAAAACGATTTGGCGAGACGATCTGTCTTACTTATTACAAAGTTTTCGGCATTCCGGTGAAAATAGTAAGACCGTTTAATGTATATGGCCCCGGCATTCGCCCCGATGATTACCGAGTTCTTCCTAATTTTATTGAGCATGCTTTGCGTAAAGAACCGCTTCCAATTCATGGGGATGGACGGAACACAAGGTCTTTTTGTTATATCAGCGATACAATTGAAACGATTTTTAAACTTTTATTTAGCGAGGCAAATGGGGAAGCTTTTAACATTGGAAATCCTGAGCCTGAGATTTCAATAAAAGACTTAGCTGAGCTTGTGACTGAATTGATGCCTTATAAAGTTGATATCGTGCACATTGATCCGCCTCACGCCGTTTATGCTTCAAGTGATCCTAAAAGACGCTGCCCTGATATTTCAAAATTGCAATCTGTGATTGATTACGAACCCCGCTACGATTTGAAGGTAGGGCTAAAACGAACTATTGATTGGTTTAACGGTTCTTAGATTAGTTAACACGAGGAGTTTAGTCATGGAAACATTAAAACACATCGATCCGGCAGTAAAAGACAATCGCGGCGATATCATCAATGTTTTTGAAGGGCAAGTCGGTCACGTTGCACTCATTACTTCCAAGAAAGGTTCTGTGCGAGCCAATCACTATCATAAAAAAGATCACCAATATATTTATTTGGTAAGCGGTGCTTATGAAAGCCACAGTTGTAATGTAGAGAATCCTTCTAAAAAACAAGTTCTTAAAGTACAGCCAGGTGACATCGTGTACACTCCGCCTCTTACGGCCCATGCTCAGAAATTTACGGAAGACTCTGTTTTTTTAGCTCTTAGCGCGCTCCAGCGTGAAGAGGGAAAATATGAAAACGATACGATTGCTTTCCAAGTCATTGAGGGATATTTAAATCCTTCGCTCAAAACCCGGTAAATTGTTTCACATTCTTTGAATGAATAAAACCATTGTCATCACCGGAGCTTCTTCAGGTTTAGGTTTTAGTCTGGCCAAACGATTTCTCCAAAATAAAGATCGTGTCTTTGGTATCAGCAAGACAAAACGTCACTGGAAAAAAGCATTCTCTCAAATCGGAAAAACCGATCATTTTTCTTTAACTCAAATTGATGTTACTGCCCAAAATTCCATTCGCCGTTATTTAAAAATGGTTTTAAAAAAGGCGGGAAAAATCGATGTCGTTATAAATAATGCGGGTTATGGCGGAGCGCTTGAACATGTGGACAGGCTAGATACCGCTGAAGTAAATAAACATTTTAAGCAAAATTTGATATCGGCTTTTCATGTTTCCAAATATGTTCTTCCGATATTTAAGAAACAAAGAAAAGGTCTCATCCTTAATGTCTCTTCCATGGCGGGAAAAAGAGCGGTGCCAGGTTTATTTGCTTATTCAGCGAGCAAATTCGGAATTTTGGCGCTTTCTCAGTGCATTGCCAAGGAAAATTTAAACACAGGAATAAAATGCGTTACCATTTGTCCCGGTGGAATGAATACGGAAATGCGTGCTCATATTTTTGGAGAATCAGATGCCAAAAAGCAGCAAAGCACAGCCTTTGTGGCCGATGTTATTTTTCAAGTTGCCAATGACGATATCAAAGTTGAATCAGGTGGCGATATTGTCATTCGGCATGGAAAAATTACCGCAATTAATCCTGCGCCTGAAGCATAACCGATGCAAACCTTTAAGACAACTCCCAGTGTAGATACATATCGGAAAATTGCTTGCCGTTATTGCAATACCAAACTTCCAGACACATTTTTGGATTTAGGAACCATGGCATTAGCCAATTCATTCATTGCGCCTAATCAAAAGGGAACGAAAGAATTTGCGTGTCCTTTAAGTCTTGCTTGGTGTGAAATATGTAAGTTAGTTCAATTGAGTTATGTCGTTCCGCCTGAGAAAATGTTTTCAAATTATCTTTATGTTTCCTCTACAACTAAGACGTTTCAAGATCATTTTTTTAATTATGCTAAAACCGTAAAAACAAGATTAGATTCAAAAGATTTGCTGGCCGTTGATATTGGTAGCAATGACGGACTTTTACTTTCTTGTTATCAAAAAGTTGGAATGCGTGCCGTAGGGGTCGATCCAGCCAAAAATTTAAGTGACGACGCAAATCAAAGAGGTCTACCTACAATAAACCGTTTTTTTGATTCAGCCTGCGTCAAAGAAATCATCGATACATACGGAAAAGCAGACGTTGTTAGCGCCAATAATGTATTTGCCCATATTGATGATGTTAAGTCTGTTTGTCAGAATGTCTTCAAGCTTTTGAATGAAGAAGGTTTGTTTGTCATTGAGTTTCCTTATTTGGTGGCCATGTTTGAAGACATGTTTTTTGATATGATTTATCATGAACATCTGTCTTATATTTCCATTACGGCATTAAATTATTTGATGAAAAGCCAAGGGTTTAAAATAGTAGCGATTGAAAAAGTGACTTCGCACGGTGGTTCACTGCGTGTTTTTTTGACAAAAGTGTCAAGCAAAAGAGATATTTCTCAGGAAGTGGGCAGTTTTCTTGAAGATGAGGAACAAAAAGGTTATTTGAAAAGTGCTGTCTATCAAGAATTTGCAAAACAAGTTGAGAATGTCAAAATGTCGCTTAATCAGTTTGTCCAAAAAATAACATCTGAGGGAAAAACAATTTCTGGTTATGGAGCACCAGCCAAAGCGAGTACCCTTATAAATTATTGCGGTTTTAATTCATCTCATATCAAATTTATCATAGATGATAATCCTCTTAAACAAAATACATTTTCTCCGGGGGCAAATATTCGTATTGTTCCAAGTTTATATTTAAATGAACATCCGACTGATTACGTCATGATCTTTGCTTGGAATTTTGCGAATGAAATTATGAAGAAGATAGAACATCTGCGCGAGCGTGGTGTTAAATTTCTCATTCCATTACCTCACCCCAAGATTGTTTGAGATGGGGAAAAAACAGAACATTTAAACTTATAATTATAAGAACTTGATCGCCAAAAGCTCAGCCAATGGATATCATTGTTGACTTTTTAGAAGGATACGTTACAATAGTGTTCGCTGGTCAGTGAACACTTCCATGAAAACCTTCGGCGAGTTAATTAAGCATTACCGAAAGAAACATAACCTTAGTCAGCGCGAGCTGGCTCGCAGGGTTCGTGTCGCCGCTTCCTACCTTAATGAAATTGAGCGGGGGACAAGAAAAGCACCTTCCAACGGAATTGTTCAAAGGCTCGCCAAGCAATTCAAAGTCCCGCTAGAAGCTTTTTACGATGTAGCAGCCAGTCAAAATTTGCAATTACCTCCCGATACAGCTTCTCTTGTCAGAACACATCCTGAGATTCTTGATCTTTTGCGTACAGTAGGACGTTACCGTCTCCACAATGATCAGATTTTAGAATTGAAGAAGCAAATTGAGCGTGGATCTGTCAGAGCAATCATTTTAGCTGCAGGAATGGGAAGGCGTATGAGGCATTTGACCAGTTCACTTCCAAAATGCCTGGCCATTCGGCTTAATGGAAAAACGCTCCTTCAAATACAATTAGAAACACTTCGCAAATGTGGAATTAGCGATATTGTTATCGTGCGTGGTTATGAGGGTCAGAAAATTAAATACCCCAGAGTTCGTTATATATGGAATCATGATTTCGAACGAAACAATATTTTAGGTTCTTTAATGTCTGCTTCAGATGAGTTGGAAGGTGATGTAGTCATTTCTTATTCTGATATTTGGTATGAGGAAAGTGTGCTTAAGAAATTGCTTCGTTCTACAAAGGATATTGTGATTGGAGTCGACATCGATTGGAAAGATTACTATGAGGGAAGAAAAGAACATCCTATTGAAGAAGCGGAAAATGTTATTTTTGACAGCGATAATCGAGTTGTCAAAATTGGTAAAATAGGGGCTTCCGGGGTTGAAGTTCACGGCGAATTTATTGGAATGATCAAGCTCACGGCCCGTGGTTGCGCTATCTTTAAAGAACATTATCGCCGGGCCCAACAACTATCTGGCATCAAACCCTTTCAGCGCGCCAAAGAATTCTACAAGGCTTACTTAACAGATTTGCTTCAAGATATGGCTGATTTAGGAGTGCCCATTTATTGTGAAATTATTGGCAGCAAATGGAAAGAGATTGACACCATTGAAGATTTACAAAAAGCTGAGAAAGCGCTTGCTCAAACGAAAACAAAGCAGAACCAGAAAAGGAAAGAATCCAATGCCACCATTTGAACTCAAGGCTGCTTCTTACAAAAAATATGGAGATTTAATTCATGCGTGGCGGAATGAAATTAAGCATTCGCTTGTTACCGTATCGAAAGACACCGGTATTCCAATCGAGCGATTAAAAGATATTGAGAAAGGCCATATCAAACCGGAATGGGCGGAGCTCGAAAAACTTGCCCAGCAATTTTTCGTAAGTGTCCGAGATCTTTTGCCGTATGAAGACGATTTAGATCGGGGAATGAAATTTCTTCGTCATAAAAATTCCCGCGCGACAGAACAGAAACGCAATGGGCGTTTGCAATATACCTATTGGTCACGTGCAATGACTTCTGCGCTTCCTCATGTGAAACCCATCGAACTTCTTCTACATCTCACCAAAAAGGAAGACGTTGTTATGAATCGCGGACATTTTTTCCATCAATATACCCAAGTACTGCATGGTGGGCCTGTCGCTTACTTATGGGAATGGCAAGGGGAAGTGCATGAGGAGATTTTTGAGGAAGGGGATTCGTGGTTGATTCCTGGTTTTACGCCCCATGCTTTTTATTCTCCGGATCCCGAGCGTCTGGGGCGAATACTTGCGATCACTTTCGGTCAACATTTGACAGGCGATGCAAAGCAGGAGCTCAATTTGATTGGAAAAAATAATGTTGGCCGGATTGTTGAAGATGAGCAAGATTATTATCCAAGCGGGGAAAAATAAATTGCGGAGAAACATTTGTGACTAAGGCTGAAAAACTTAGGGCACTGTTTAATAAAAAACCAATTTTAAAAATAGTGGGTGCCCATAATGCTCTCGGTGCAAAACTGATCGAAAAGCACGATTTCGATGGAGTCTGGTCGAGTGGTTTTGAAATTGCAACGGCGCATGGCGTGCCGGACGCTAATATTCTAACCATGACCGAAAACCTCGACGCGTCGATCAATATTAATACAGGTACACATCTGCCCGTGATTTGCGATTGCGATACTGGATTTGGTAATGCACTCAACGTGATGCACATGGTGCGCAAATACGAATCAGTGGGAATGGCCGCAGTTACAATTGAAGACAAACGTTTTCCTAAAATGAATAGCTTCATTCCCGGCCGCCAAGAACTTGCTCCAATTGACGAATTTGTAGGCAAGCTTCAAGCAGCTCAACAGGCGCGCAGCACGGTCAGCGGAATCATGATTTTTGCCCGAATAGAGGCATTGATCGCGGGATGGGGAATGGAGGAAGCGCTCAAGCGTGCTTTGGCTTACGCTGAAGCTGGTGCGGACGGCATTGTCATTCATTCGAAGTCTGATTCTCCAAAAGAAATATTTGAATTCGCACGTGCATGGCAACAACAGGGACAGGATTGCCCTTTAATTTGTATCCCTACAATGTATTACACCGCTACCGCCGAAGAACTTGCAGATGCTGGATTCAAAATGGTGATATATGCCAACCAAGGAATCCGAGCCAGTGTTCGCCATATGGATGAGATATTCGGTAGAATTGCATTCGAAGGATCTACAAAAGGAATTGAGCACGAAATTGCGTCAATGGGTGAAATCTTCGGTCTTCAAGGTATGTCGCGATATTGTGAGGATGAGAAACGATATGGGACTTCGTCAACAGAGGAGTCTATTCAGGCGCTTATCCCCGCTGCGGGCGATCATCGGTATCAAACGGAACTGTCGCCTTTATTGCAAGACAAACCGCTGTGCATGCTTGAAATTGCCGGGAAAACGTTACTGGAACGTCAAATCGAGCTTTTAAGATCTGTGGGAATTAAAGAGTTTTCAGTAGTAGTAGGCCACCAGCAAGACAAAATTAAAGTTGAAGGCGCTCAGTTTATCGAGAATTGTGATTTTGATTCAAAAAAAAGCGCTCATTCCATAATGTTAGGGCTTGACAAAAGTTTTGGAAAAACCCTGATTTGTTATGCTGACATCATCTTTGACAAGCAAATACCGGAGCTTTTGATCCAAAGCACATACGACATTACGATTGTGATGGATAGAGCATTTCGCTCGCTACCAAGACGAGATAAAAAGTTGGATCTTGTTTTAACTAATGATAGCTCCAATCTAAAGCCAACGCGTAAAATGGAGTTAGAACGATTTAAATACATTTCTAAAATTGGGAAAATAATTGACGTCAGCAAAGCTGATTATGAATTTATTGGCATGATGTTGTTTTCAAAGCACGGCCTTGAAATTCTAAAAGCAGCGTGGAGTACAGTGCAAAAAGAATTTTCAAACAAACGTTTTTATGAATCGCCTAATGCTTATTCCGCTTCAATGACTGATTTGCTACAGTTTCTTATCGATCGAGGGACGATGATATTTGGGCTTGTTGTTGAACATGGATGGTCTGAAGTGTACTCCTTAGATGATTATGAACGTTTGAAACAATACTTTACAGAAAATAAAATAGGAGCACCGTCGCTTTCCTCATGATTTCTCCAAAAGATTTCGTGACTTATCTCGAATCGAAAAATTTTCACTTTTATACGGGTGTACCTTGTTCTTATTTCAAATCGGTGATCGAGTTCATTAAAGATTGGAACCGTTCCTCGTACTATATTGCGCCAAATGAAGGCTCCGCTCTTGCGCTGGCAAGCGGGGCATCTTTGTCTGGGAATCCTGCGGTCGTTATGATTCAAAATTCAGGTTTAGGAAATCTGATTAACCCCTTAACTTCTCTTAGTATGATTTATGAACTTCCCGTGCTCATTTTCGTGACTGGACGTGCTTATGGAATTTCCGATGAACCTCAGCACGAAATTATGGGCAGAACCATGGGAAAACTTTTGGATGCAATTGGTATTCTCCACTGGGATTTACCTACCGAAGGCAACGCTTTTCAAGGGATTTTAGACACAGGGATCCAAGAAGCTAAGAAAAGGAATGTGCCGGTGGTATTTTTTGTCGCTAAAGGCACTTTTGGGCCTTATGCTTCGTGCGAATCACAGCCTAAATCTGAGTATTCCATGAAACGGATTGATGCCATTAAAGAAATTGCGCAATCTCTTTGCGAACGGGATTTAGTTTTTTCCACAACAGGCAAAATTTCACGGGAGCTTTTTAGCGTTTACGACAGGAAAAATAATTTTTATATGCAAGGTTCAATGGGACACATCGGTTCACTTGCGTTGGGCGCTGCACTTTCTCATCCCGATCGTTCTGTCATTGTGTTAGATGGAGACGGCGCTTTCTTAATGCATTTGGGAGCTGTTTCTACGATTGGTCATTATCAACCTGAACATTTTTATCATTTGGTTTTAGATAATGAAGCCTATGAAACAACCGGAAACCAAGACACCACTTCTTCTACTGTGGATTTTGAAATGATTGCGAAAGCTTGCGGTTACCGAATGACGCGAAAAGTCGCAGAGGTGTCCGAATTACGAAATACCCTTCGAGATTTTTTCACGCAAAAAGGTCCGGCTCTTCTTCATATTAAAGTCAATCGAATTGAAACCAAAGACATTCCTCGGATTACGACGCGGTATTCCGCCCCCCAAATTTCACGTTCCTTTCACGAATCGGTTCGACCAACTCACTCAGCACAAGTTGGTGGCACGCTTGATGAGTAACATTATTGAAGAGAACCGCGCGGTTCAATCTTCTTTTTATCAAAATCCAACTGAGCGCATATTTGAAAATGGCTCATTTGAGCGTATTCCGGAAGTTTTGAATCGTTTTAAACCTCAAACCATTGTGGTTGTTTGTGGAGGTAAATTTTTTCGAGCTTCACCCTATTTTGGAAAACTGCAACAAATGCTTGCGCCATATCGGGTCATTTTTCCCCAAGCAATTTCAAAAAATCCAACTCAAACATTCATACAGGAAGAACTTGATCGCTTAAGAGACAACGCTTTTGATCTCATAGTGGCAATCGGTGGGGGAAGTGTGCTTGATATAAGCAAAATTTTAGCGCTTCTTCCGAAACAACCTAAGATTGATTTGGAACCACTGATTGAAGGGCGTTATGAGTCACTCAGGGATCCAGTTCCTTTGATAGCGTTACCAACTACTTCAGGTACCGGAAGCGAAGTAACTCCTTATGTCTCACTTGAAACAAATGAAAAAAAGAAAATCACGCTAGGCCATCCGTTTTTCTATCCACGAGTGGCAATCATTGATCCTGAATTAACTCATTCCATGCCAGCCTATGTGACTGCTTCAACTGGTTTTGATGCTTTAAGCCAGGCCATTGAATCATTTTGGTCGGTTCGCGCCACTCCATTTTCTCAGACGCATGCACTTCGAGCGCTTGAACTCATTGTGCCAAATTTAAAAAAAGCATTCCTGGACCCAACCCATTCAATTGCTCGCTGGAGTATGTCACTTGGAAGTTGCGAAGCAGGTCTTGGAATTGCACAAACAAAAACGACAGCGGTTCATTCAGTTTCCTATCCGATTACAGCTCACTTTTCCGTGGTTCATGGGCATGCCTGCGCTCTTACGCTCGCAGCTTTCATTCGATTTAATGCTCCCGTAGTTGGCGAAAAAGGACACCCAATGCTTCGAATTTTTGGTGTTTCGGATTACGAGTCAATGGCGCGTGAAATTGAAAAAATGATGGATGATGTTGGTCTCGAAAAATCTTTATCCAAACTTGGGATTGATGAAAGTGGGATGGAACTCATTCTTCGAGAAGGCTTTAGGCCAGACCGTATTAAAAATAATCCCCGATTTGTCGATGTTGACGATCTACGCCAGATTTTAAAGTCACTCATTTGACTATGCATGTGAAAGCAAAACTTTTAAAAAGAAAAAAAGTGTTTGAAGGTTATTGTTTTAATGTGGTTATTGATGATGTTGTGTGGCCAAATCGCAAGCGCTTGAAGAGAGATTTAATTCTTCATCCAGGCATTAGTGTGATTGTTCCACTTCTTGACCAATCACATATGATTCTGCTTCGTCAATACCGTTATGGAGCAAAAAAAGTCCTTTGGGAACTTCCGGCTGGAACTATTGATCAGCCAGAAAGTGCTTTGTCTTGTGCTAAACGGGAATTGGAAGAAGAGATTGGTTATTCGGCGGGACAATGGCAAAAAATAGCTAATTGTTTTGCTTCCCCAGGTTTTAATACCGAAGTGATTAATTGTTTCGTGGCAGCTAAACTTAAAAAAACAAGTACGCGTCTTGAAGACGACGAAATATTGATTCCAAAAGTTATTCCGATTCGAGAGGTCAAACAGATGGTTTCAGAAGGTAAAATTCAGGATGCCAAATCTTTGGTAGCTTTATTTCATTTTTTTGATGGTCGGAGTAAACGATGAGTCAAGTTATTGCCATTGACGGGCCAGCTTACGTGGGGAAAAGCGTTATTGCTAAAGCGCTTGCTGAGAGGATGGGTTATCTTTATATCAATACCGGCCACATGTATCGTGCTGTTGCTAAAGAAGCTTTGGAAAAGGGAACACGCCTTGAAGATTCCGGCGCGGTTGTTTCAATTGTCAGCAGTTTGAATATTCAATTTAAAAATGAGGCGCATTCATGTCGTACGATTGTGAATCAGCAGGATTGGACAGACAAGCTTGATTCTTACGAATTGGTATTGTCAGCTTCAAAAGTTGCGAGCATTCCTCAAGTGAGAAGTGTTTTGACCGATATGCAACGGCGTTATGCTACCCAACAAATGATTATCATGGAAGGAAGAGACATTGGCTCCGTAGTCTTTCCAGATGCAGCTTGGAAGTTTTTTGTCACAGCTTCTTTAGAAGTTCGCGCGAGACGAATGTACAAAATGATCGATTTAAAAGAGCAAACGCTTTATTCTAACTACAAAGCCCTTATTCCCAAATTAGTAGAGCTAGACGAATCTGATCGAAATCGAAAGATTGCGCCGCTGGTCATGACGGAAGATGCAATCATCTATGATAATTCAGACAGCCCCTCCGGGTCTGAAGATGCTTTGATTCTTAAATATTACATCACGCATTCAGAGGAAATTCTTGGAAATTCAAATTTGATTAAATATCGAAGACAAGAAACTAGCATCTCTCGTGGAAACCATAGCTGAGCTCCGTAAAATCTGTCAGATGACGGCCAAAGCCGATCGGTCCAATGTCTACATGCGTTATGTATGCCGCAGCCTTTCTATTTATTTGACGCGCTTGATCCTTCCCACCAAAATCACAGCTAATCAAGTTAGTTTCTCAATGATTGTTGCTGGGATTTTTTCAACTCTTTTTTTTCTTTCGCCTTCACCATGGCTTTTCTTCGTGGGAGCGCTTTTGATGCAGTTTTGGTACCTTTTGGATTGTATGGATGGGGAAGTGGCACGGTACCGAGAGTATCAGTTGTGCGGCTCTGTTGTTACAGATAAACGAACCGCCGCATTATCCGGAATCTATTATGACATCATTAATCACTACATTATGAATTTATTGGTGCCAGCCTCCATTAGTTTTGGTCTTTATAAGAAGACTGGCAATGACATTTTTATTTTATTTGGTATTTTCGGAGCGGTTGGCCAGGTATTGCTTCTGGCCATGCATGACGCAAAGCATCGGGTGATTTTGTTACATCTAAAAAAGAAGTACAGGGAAGTAGTCATTATCGATAAAACAGAAGAAAAAAATTCTGCGTCTAGGAAAAGAAGTTTGTTTCATTGGATGTTCATGATTCTTCACTACACAATGACTTATCCCATGGTAATGAATTTGATTTTGATAGCCGCTATTATTAATTTATTTGGACCCATATGGGAGATGCGAATTTGCCTTTTGCTTTATCTAACTGTTGGTTCAGCAGTTGTTTCAGCCACCTTAATTACACGAACCATTGCCGAACAGTTGATCGAGAAAGAATTCTCCGAACAATTTATTCCGCTCGTTGATTCAGCTGCGCCTCTTGGAAAAGCCAGGGAATAAAGCTTGAGAATCATAAGAACGGAATACCAAAAAAAAGATTTTTATTTCCCCTTACTGCTCGTTGCCCTCCTTTTTGTTTTTTATCCAGACCTTTTTTTTGCGAAAGCTGCTTCTCTAAAAGGAGATCACATTGAACAGCATTATCCATGGGCTTTTTTATTGGCTCAGTCCGTAAAACATTTTCAAATCCCATGGTGGACAAACTTAATTCATTGTGGATTTCCCATTGTTGCCGAAGGACAGATTGGCGCCTTTTATCCGATCAATCTTCTCTTATATTTTTTACTTCCCTTTAAATGGGCATATTCGTATATGAATGTGGTGCATTTTTTCATTTCAGGTTACGCGACTTATCTTTATGCGCGCACGATGAAACTGGATTTTTTACCTGCATCCATGGCCTCATTTATTTTTCTTTTTGGAGCTGCCTTTGGAGGCGCTTACTACAATATCACTTCATTAAAAACGATAGCTTGGTTCCCGGCTTTACTTTTTGCTTTTGAGCAATTTTATCAAAACGGAAAATGGAGATATCTCTTCGCATTAAGCTTTTTGAGTTCATTTTTGTTGCTTGCGGGATATCTACAAATAGCAGTGATGGGGATGTCTGTTTTCTCTCTGTATGTTCTTTTGAGAATTTCTTTGAGTCATCATGAGGATAGAGCAACACTGCCGAAACTTAAAATACTCACTTCGTTGCTTATGGCCATGGTTTTTACGGCATTCCTTGTATTCCCGCAGCTTTTTCTTACCTTTCAACTTGCGTTACATTCCAACAGAGTCCATCTGGGAGAATCGTATGCCTACGTAGGCTCAATGTCACCTTTGGCAATTTGGACACTTTTCCTAAGTGAAGCTCAAGGATTCTTAAGAGGAAATAGTTTATATTCAGGTGTCTTATCCCTATTTTTTATACTGTGCGCTTTTTATTCCAAATCTTGTCGCAAAACAATTCTATTTAAAATATGGTTTTGGATAGGTCTCATTTCCATTTTTCTGGCACTGGGTAGATGGAGTCCGCTTTACATTGGAATTATTCGATTAACACATTTTTATTCGTTTCGGGTACCTGCAAAATTTCTCGTCTTTATTTGTTTTGCCGCTGCGATGATAGCGGCTATCGGCCTACAAGTTTTGATGGAACGGGTTCAATCGCCCAAAAAAGTTTATAGGTTGACTCGGGAAGCAATCACATTCGGCGCGTTAAGTTTTGTCGCTAGTTCTTTTCATGTTTTAATCTATTTATTTTTAACAAAAGAGAAAGTATTGACATTTCAAACGGGTCAATGGTTTATTCGAAAATTTGTTTTCGGGCAGGAAGGGCATCCTTATTCACTTGAAATTTATTACAAAAAACTCGAAGACTCACTCCAGGCTATAATAGCGATTCTTTCTTTTCATAATCCATGGATTGTATGGAACTATTTTTTGTTGGTGCTTAGTTTGGCCGGTGTTTTTTTCTTGTGGAAGACAAAACGTTTTCATCAAATGTGTTTGGTGTGTTCAATATTCTTGTTAGTGATAGACCTGTATGTATTTTCGTGGCGGGATATTCGACGTGACTTTGATACGTATCAAAATGTGGAATACCGATTATCTGTGATTGATGAGTTGGTTCAAAAAAATCAAGACGGATTTATGGGTAGACTCTATAGTATAAACGGTGGCGATCAAAACTTCCCTCTATTGCCAAATATGAATATGCTTTTTGGTATTGAAGAAATAGGCGCTTATTCTCCGCTGGTTTTTCAGCGCTACCATGAAACAATCGGTCTTTTTGGAAGCGTTGATGATTCTACTTTGTCTTTTCCGCTACAACCTGATTTTTTTCAAAAGCATTTTAACCTCCTAAACTTGCTTGACGTATCTCACATCATTTCCAGTCATCCACTTTCTTATCCATGGCTTAAATTGGTTCGACATCGCGAAGATTCGGAAATATTCGTTTATGAAAATCAAAGTGATTATCAAAGAGCGTTCTTCGTTTCAAAGGTTAAAGTCCTGCCGAACTGGCGTGAACTAAAAGAGCAGTTCCTTAAAGAAAATTTCGATCCGCGTGAAATTTTGCTTCTGGAAGCTTCTGAATTCAAAATGATTCGTTCCCAATACTCAGAGAAAAAATCAAAATCTACAAAAGCGTCACTGACTCGGCTGGAACATACACCAAATTCCGAATTGTGGATGGCCGATGTAAATAGTGCTGGCTTTTTTGTTTTATCAAATACGATGTATCCAGGATGGACCGCCGCTTTGAATAGAAAAGAAACGCCCTTAATCGCCGCCTACGGACTTTTTCAAGCTATTTGGATTAATGGAGCTGGAACTTATGAAATTCGCCTGCGTTACAACCCGTTTTCGTTTGGAAAGACGAAGGTGTCTTAATGGCCGGACTACTTCAAGTGGAATTGATGGCTTTAAATCAATGTCCTGTTTGCGAAACCAAAGAGCGAAAGCGGATAGTTCAGCTAAAAGAATCCACGGTATACGAATGCATGTTCTGTCGATTGCGTTATCTGGATCCTTGTCTTTCGCCGCAAGCAATGCGGGGTGCTTATGAATCAGATCAAAGCTTAGCCAACCTACATCTATTCCATGAAGGATATTATCAATACGGAGATCTGACCGTAAAAAGTAAAACCATGCAGGATTATACACGTGCACTTGAATTACTGGAGAGTTCTATCCCTCAAAAGGGAGAACGAAGCATTTTTGATGCTGGATTTGGAAACGGATTTTTTCTTGCCGTTGCTAAGCAACGTGGCTGGAAAGTAGCTGGAAGTGATTCAAGCCCTCAAAACGTTACACTCGCTTCCGAAAAATTTTCATTAAAGCTAGCTTGTTCCGATTTTGAAAATTATGATAGCCACGGTACTGAATACGATGCGGTCTCATTCTGGGATGTTATCGAGCACCTTTCAAACCCGCACCAAGCGTTGGAAAAAGCACATCAGATGTTAAAACCAGGTGGTTTTATTCTCATCGGCCTGCCAAACGACAAAAGTTTATTGAGGTTTCTTTCATTTTTCGTATACCAAATAAGTTTTAATCAGATTCGGAAGGGAATTGAAAAGGTTTATTTTCTGGAGCATGTAAGCTATTTTAATTACGAGTCACTCCATGAACTGCTCAAACGAAACGATTTCACTTACCGCAGGCACTTTTTCACAAACACAGATTTAGCAAGATATGCCTTGTCTTTGGTCGACAAAATAATAGCCCACAGTATTCTATTTGCGGGAACATGGTTGCACCTTCAAAACCGCTTGATTGCTGTCTTTCAAAAAAACAGTTAAAGTAGTCTTGATATACTCAATCTTTTTTGATATTGTTTTCGGGTATCTATCATGAAACCAATTGTTATCATCCCTACATATAATGAGCGCGAAAATATAAAAGAATTGATTTCGCTCATTCGTGAGTGTGCGAAAGAACACGATCTCCACATTCTGGTAGTTGATAGCGCATCGCCCGATCGTACGGCAGATGAAGTTATTCAGCTACAGAAAACAGACTCAAAAATTTTTATTTTTAATCAAACTACAAAACTTGGTTTGGGTATGGCCTATCAAGACGGCATGAAATGGGCTTTGGACCGAGGCTATGATCGAATCGTCACCATGGATGCAGATTTTTCTCACCACCCACAATATCTCAATCAATTTTTAAAAGAATCCGAAACGGTGGGACTTGTTGTTGGTTCGCGGTATGCGCCTGGAGGCGAGCTCAGAAATTGGCCTTGGACCAGAAGGATATTGAGCCGATTTGCCAATTGGTATGCTAAAAGAATTACCGGGTTACCCTTTACTGATCTGACGAGCGGTTTTCATTGTTTCCACGGCGACCTTTTAAAACAAATCCTTCACGATCCGCTTCGTGCCGATGGTTATGCATTTCTTATTGCCCTAAAATTTTTAGCGATTGTAAATGGAGCCACATATATTGAGATTCCAATTATATTCAGTGACCGGACAAAAGGAGATACGAAAATCTCAAAATGGGTGATTTTTGAATCTATTTTTTTTGTATGGAAATGTTATTTCCAACGCCACCGCATCAATATCTTATCGGATCCATTGAAACGCCCAAAAGAAGAGATGTTTGCAACCAAGAACGCTACTCATCTCTAGCTAAACGGAGATTTCCAGTCTAAAGTTCACAATGAAAATGCTGTCAGTGAAAAAAATCGCGCTCATTTTATTTTTAAGTGTTTCCGTATTGGGTGTTCAATTGGGATGCATTGACCGACCCTATTTTGGGCATTTTTCAAGCTATCAGATTGTTTCCGCTTTTATTGCACGCAATATGTTGAAGGAGCGCTTTACCGAGCTTTTATTGCCTAAAACTGACCTAATGATTGGAAAAAAACAATCCCTTCCATTAAACCAATACCCACTTCATTCTCTCATGGCTGCTTCAGGCGTCCGGTATTTAGGTGGAAGTCTCGAATTTTGGGGAAGATTTCAAGCCGTCATTTTTAATGTCGGTTCAATTATTCTAACGGGTCTAATCGCTGGCTTGCTATTTGGCTCTGGCGCCGGATGGATTGCGGCTGTCTTGATGAGTCTTTCTCCATACGCACTCATTTACGGACAAGCCTTTATGTCCGAATCAAGCGTACTCTTTTTCCTTCTTCTATCTCTTTACTTACTTTTGAGTGCTCTCTATCGGAATCTTGATGTTCATCCTTTGCGATTACTATTGGCATCTGCGAGCTTTTCGGTGGCTTTGGTAGGGCGAATTCATTTTCTAACTTTTCTACCTGTGTTTTGGCTCATCGCCTATTTTTCATCTCAATCGTTTCGGCACCGATTAAGCTTTATCTTGTTTTTTTCAGTTTTTGCATTGATTCCGTCGCTTGCTTGGTATACACATACCTACTTTGTCTCAATTCATTCCGACAATATCCATAGCAATCTGTTTCTGCAGCTGAGTGGTCGATCGTTAGCGGATGCCCATTACCTGAGTGATTTAAATTATTACCGCCACGTTTTCGATATTTTTGTCGAAAAAATGCTAACGCCACTTGCATTTCCATTTTTTCCTATCGGCCTCTTTCTGCTTAAGCGGGAGAAGGGAGGTGAAAAATCGACTTTCATTTTAATGGCTGGATTCCTTTTGGGTATTTCCATGGTCATATTATTTCCACAAAAGATTATGGACCATGAGTTCTATCTTTATGGAGTTTTTCCATTTTGTATTATCATTGCCGCTTTCGGTTTATCAAAAATAGTCGAAAAAGTTCCTGAGCTCAAGCAATGGCCGGTGGTCTTTTTTTTCCTTCTGCTTTATTTGGCTGTTTCCGCACGATATTTTGTTCACCCCATTTACAAATTTCCAGAAGAAAAAAAAGAATTGATTCCGATGGCCAGAGCCATCCAGGAGAAAACGCATCCGGAGGATTGGTTAGTCATAGCAAGCCGCGGATTTTCTGAATTGAGATATTATGTGGAAAGACCGTCGTGGGACATGAGCTTTCCCGCAATTGGAACGGAGTTGCCGTATTATTTCAAAAAGTCGAGATTTTCTAAAGTAAATTATCAAGAACTGGCTCGTCTCGAAGAAGCCATGCGCGATCCAATAACTTGGCTGGAATATTTAAAGAATGAAGGAGCTTCCTATTTAGTCATTCCTAATGAAAGGGAGCTGGATGATGTTCCGGGATTCCGAACCTACCTCAACAAATACTATACAAAGCTCCCGTTGACGGATCACTCGTTATTTTTTAAACTCACACAACCTAATCAAACAAGTGCGCAGGAACTTCAAGATGTCACTACTCCAGGAGGGGGATAACTCTTTTGGACCATTTACTTACCCCTGTCCGCGAAGACTTAGTAGAAACGGTTTTAGTTTCTTGCCGTATTTGTGGTAGCAGCCAATACCATCTACTTTTTTCCGCTGACAATATCCGCCGAAAAGCTAAGCGATTTTTTAATGTGGTCCAATGCAAAGATTGCGGGTTTAAATATATCAACCCAAGTCCCACAGAAGAATCTCTCAAATACTACTACGAAGATTACATGGCTCATGTACCAGAACGAATCAATGGGTTGGAAAAAATTTATTATAGGTTTTTCCGCAATACAAGGAACGCACGACCGCCCGGTCGATTTCTGGACATAGGCTGTGGAAATGGCAAATACCTAGATTTCATGCGCTCGCTGGGATGGGAGACAGTCGGTGTTGATGCGGGACCAGGCTGCGAGTTTGCTCGTCAGGTTTTGAATCTAGAAGTGTATGATGGAAACTTATGGGAGCATCGGTTTCCAGATAGCTCTTTTGATGTGATTACGCTTTGGTTTGTCTTGGAACACATCTGGGATCCTATGCGACTACTTAGCGAATGTTACCGGATTTTAAAACCGGGAGGCCAGATTATTATTTCTACATTGAATACCAATTCGTTTGAAACTAAAGTATTCAAACGCTATTGGTGGCATCTGCTCGTGCCAGAACATCTTTGTCAGTTTGATGAATCTTCTCTTCAGAGCGTTATTCAAAAAACTGGATTTAGGATCTTTTATCTGCGGCATGAACCGATTTGCTGTGGAATTCTAGGCAGTCTGCAAAATTTATTGAGCAGTAAAAAAATTCCGCTTAATATCAACATCACTTTTTTCCGAATACTTTTCATTCCGATAGATTTTCTATGCGCTCTTTTGAAGAGCAGTGGTTTGATTACCGCGTATGCTGAAAAAACCCCCTCCTAATTTTAGATTCTTTTACTCTGAGTTATCGCTTTGGCAGGAGACGAAAGATAATATATTTACCAATTTTTGTATTGGAATAATGAAGCTTTTTCGTTTCGATTGATAATTTGGAGCGGTTGATTAATTGAAGCATTTGATCCTCGGTTCGTACAAACTTACCCCTGTCCAATTTGCACAGTAAATTGCTAACAATATGATATTTGGAGTACACGGGGTCAAACGTGACAAGCCATTGAGTTACGGTTTGGGAAAGGGCATTAAGTAAATGAATCGCTTCATCATCGTTCAAATGATGAAGAACTCCAGCGAGGATGGCTTTCGTTGGATTTCTGTGATCAAAATTAAATTTACTAATATCTTCTAATATAAATTCTGCGTTTTTAATTTTTCTTTTTTGTGCGATTTTGATAAAGTTTAGATCCTGATCAAATCCTAGATATTGCTTGTACCTTATTTTTTCAGCCAAAAAACCGGTACCGCAACCGACATCAATGATGACATCCGATTCATTTGAATCCAAAAGTGCGAGCATTGGCTTCATCGGAAGACCGCCAAGAAAGATAGGGCGCAGAGTATGATAAAGAAAGGGCCGATCAAAAATGAGTTTGACTAGACGGCGTAATTTTTCGTAAGTCATTTAGAATGAATGGTATCCATTTGAGCGGGCCAGATTAATTTTACCAAACCCGATTTTTATTGCAATCTAAACTTCTTAAGTTTAGCGAGGCGAAGGTAAGAGGGGTATTAATTTGTTGACTTCCATGAGTAAATGTACTTTAATTTAGGTTGTAAAGGTGTGGCTAAAGGGCTCCGATATATGTACTAACACCAATTGCCACGAGGGTTTAAAAAACTTATGGGTTCATTATTTTCCGACAGCGCTAAAAGCATTCTAATTGTTTCCCCACCTTATCGCCTTAATCAAACTGCATTTGCACTTGGTTTAATGTACATTGCTGCGGTGCTGCAAAAAGCAGGTCACCATGTTGAAGTAATCGATATGGACGCGATTAATCTTCCTATGGATGATTATGTTCAGGAATTAAAAGAGCGTCATTATGACTATTTTTGTACCGGTGGAATGATTACCGCTTGGAACTTCATAAAATTCACATGTGATTTAGTGAAACAAATCAAGCCAGAAGCAAAGGTAATTGTGGGCGGGGGAATTATTAGTTCGACGCCTCAAAGTCTAATCTCAGCTTCGAGCATGGACGTTGGAGTTATCGGTGAAGGTGAAGAGGCAGTTCTCGAAGTCATTGATGCCTTTGAAAATAATAGGTCTTTATCTGCAATTGAGGGCATTGTTTACCGTGAATATGGTCAAGTTATCCAAACCAAGCCTCGCGAAAATATGAGGAATTTGGACGATATCCCTTTTCCAGCGTGGGATTTATTTAATGTAAAAGATATTTATTCTCGGTATCCTTCCCACCATTCCATTCTAAAGGCACAAAGATTTGGGAGTATTTATACTACGCGAGGCTGTCCCTTTCTATGTACTTTTTGCTACACAGAAAAGGCGGTCAGACAGCACAGCATTTCGCGGATTATTGAAGAATTAAAAGAACTAAAAGGCCGCTATGGAATTCGTCACGTTATGATTGCAGACGACTTATTTGTCGTTCGAAAAAAGCGGACCATTGAATTTTGCGAGGCAATGATAAAAGAAAATATGAATATGACCTGGTCATGTTCAGGTCGATGCAATATTATTGATCCTGAATTCCTAAAGATTTGTAAATCGGCCGGTTGCGAATATATGGGGCTTGGAATCGAATCAGGAAGCGAGATGGTTTTAAAAGCAATCAAAAAAAACCAAACACCTCGACAAATTGTTGAGGCGGTCAAAATGGTCCAAGCTGCTGGAATTACCCCTGGCGGCACTTTTATTTTAGGCCTACCACCAGAAACAAAAGAAACCGTGAGAGAGACGGTTGAGATTTATAAAAAAATTAATCAGTATCGTACTCATGTGAACAAATTTTTCTATGCAACACCTTACCCGGGTACAGAATTGTATGATCAAATGAAGGCAGCAGGGAGAATCGGGGATGAGATCAGGTATTTCGAAAAAATTTCGGAACGTGGAGATGCGGTTGATTTTGTGTTCAATTGCACAGACGCGTTAACCGATGAGGAGCTGATTTCGATCAAAAAAGAAATTGAAGAAGAAGTTTTTCAGGATTTTATGAAAAAACATCCTTCGCTAGTAGTTAGTCAATTTATTCTGCGCCATACTCCTTGGGGAAAAATTAAAAATACCATTATCATGTGTAAAATGAAGGGCATTCGTGAAGGTGCACTCTTTATTTGGAAAAAACTTTTGGCTAAACTCAAACTCATTCCCGACCCATACGCACGCCGCTGGAGTAAAAAAACGACCTACACTTATGCGCAAACTTTAGTTGAAGGACGGATGGTTACTTTCTAGTCCTGGTGCAGAACATTAATCAAAGTCTAAAAATCCCCATCGTTAAAGCTGGTAAGATCAAAAACTGTCCTTCTCATTGTACCGCCGCCATTTCAGAAAGAATAGTTACTTACTATGGAAGTAAAAAAATATAATCGTCCATTTCCAAAAGTTGTTCGAATAGAACCTGCCGGAGCATGCAATTTAAGCTGTTCCCATTGTCCAACAGGAACTGTGAAAATGACGCGTGGTATGATGGATGAAAAAATATTTTCCCGTGTTTTAGAAAACCTGCGTTATCAGCTAAGCTCCGTCAAAGTAGTGGTCTTATACCATGGCGGAGAACCGTTGCTTAACAAAAATTTTGTCTCGATGTTGAAAGAAGTGAAATCACTTGGAATTCCTTTTGTCAAAACGGTTTCCAACGGAATGATTTTCCCCGACGATATACTGGAGGGAATTGTGGCACATCAATTGGACGCCATTGAATTTTCTCTGGATGGAGCAAGTCCCGAAGAGAATAATTATATACGGCGCAAAAGTGATTATGCCACCGTGGTCAGTAACATTAAACATTTAATTCAATACAAGCGCGCTCAGAAAGCGCAGCTTCCGAAGATCTTTTTATCTTCCGCACAATTTCTTGTTCCCGATGATTATCATCATAAAAATCAACAGCCAGTTCCGCCTGCCTATTTAGTCCGTGAGTTTTCTGGGGAATATGCCGGTGAAATCGCGGGTTTTAAATGTACTTGGGCCATGCGCTGGCCTCACATGGAAGTGCTTGATAATATCTACGATGTTTACGTGGATCCCTATGAGACAAAACCAAGCAATTATTGCGATCATGTTAATAACACAATCACAATCAGATGGAATGGGGATGTCGTAGGATGCTGTTTTGATTTAACCAGTGAATATGTTTTAGGCAATATTGTTGAACATGATTTGGCTACCATTTGGAACAACCAGAAGTACCTACATTTAAGGGAAAGCATCGATAAAATGGACTTTATCGACATGTGCGAAAAATGCAACGTGGTCAAACCCAATGTTTTTCTGGTTTTAAAGCCTGATGTAATTTCAAAATTAAAAGAAGATTCAGATAAACAACTCGAAGCGCCAGAGGGCTTAATGAATGCAAAGACTCGCCATGCCTTGAAAGTAAAAAGCAGCTTATAATTTCCTACGTTAAATAAATTTGATTCTAGAATTCCTCCAGCAAATTCACTTTCGATTAATTTATGATGAATAATATTCAGAAATCATCACTGACGTATGAATTAGCTTCTCAAAATGATGCTCCCGAACTCGCAAATCTTTTCCATGAGTTTTACCCGCATCTGGGATGGACGGAGCGTTATTTACGTTGGCAGTATTACGAAAATCCAATTGGTTCTGCGCTTGTATGGGTCGCGAAAAGTGCAGGAAAAATTATTGCCACCTATGCTGCGATTCCTCATCAAGTTTATGTAAATGGCACTGTTTGTGCAGGTTGGCGTATTCAAGATGTAATTACGCGTCCCGAATCTCGTGGGCTTGGGATTTATCATCAACTTTCGAAAATCGCTACTGAATATTTCAGCAATCAGAAATTTTCATTATGCTTTACCTTTCCAAAAGAAAAAACAACTTCGCACAACGGCTTTCTTCGTTCTGGCTGGGAAAACGTTTTTAGAATTCCCCTCAACGTTTCAACTAGCGGTACTTTGATGCGTGTCCAAAAAATTCGCGCTCAAGTATCACCTATTTCTTCCTTTGAAGACAACGTCGATTTAATATGGAAATCTTACATCAATCGTTTGAATGTTTCCATCTGGCGTTCAGCACATTATTTAAATTGGCGCTATTTAACAAATCCAAAAGTAAAATACTTCCCCTTCCGTCTCACATTAGATGACGATGAGTTAATCCTGATTTTGAAGTATTACGATCGAGAAGATGGAACGAGATGGGCACACGTCTGTGATCTTTTTCAAACTGGCAATAATCCTGACTTGACTGAGTCTGCAGTTCAGCATTGGATCCATTTTGCGTTAGATTTTGGTTGTCATTCTCTAAGTTGTTGGTGTCCTAATGGAAGTATGTTATCTTTGGCGTTGGATCGTTATCAGTTCACTCAAGATATCGATCAATTTTGGTGGGTAGTGATCAAAACAAATTCAATCCCGATAGAAAGCAAACACTTCTCCGATGAAAAAAGGTGGCATCTTTCAATGGGAGATAGCGATGTGTTCTAAATCTGCTACGGAAATAAAATGACCTGCGATTTTAGCCTGAAGCATTATAAAGAAATTTTACAATCTGGGCTTGATCATGGGTACCAATTCATTGGCTTTGAGGAACTAGCCAACTACTCAAAAGATCAGAAAATTTGCATTGTCAGGCACGATGTGGATTATATGCCTGAATGGTCACCGCGCTTTGGTGAGATTGAGAAAGATTTAGGAATCAGAGCCACTTATTTTTTTCAGGTTTGTGCGAAACCTTACAATTTAAGGGAAACAAAAAATTATCAATCAGTTCATGAGTTAATTAAAATGGGTCACACGATTGGGCTTCATTTTGACTTGACTTGGAAGGAGGGCATGGAGTGGAAAGAGATTGTTTTGTATTGCAAGCGAGACAAATCTGTTTTTAAAGCCATTACGGATCTTGAACCGTGTAATATTATTTCATTTCATAATCCCCACCGGTTTGTAGATTTAATTTTGAACCAAGAGATTAAAAACCTCCGCCACACCTATGAAAAAGCGTTTTTCGCATCAATTAAGTACATATCGGATAGCCAAGGTTGGCATGAAGGCTGTATGTGTCAACTATTCGCATCAAATAAATATAATCAGTTTCAGTTTCTGACTCATCCGTACATATGGCCTAAAATCACATCCGGTGATTTCATTGGAGATATGGCGCGTATGATTAAATTTAGAACTGATGAGCTTACCCAATACCTCGTCGATTTCCATCCCGTTTGTAAGAAGTATGAGAGCCGTTTGCGTAAAGAATTACAGAAAATCCAATGCCAAGATGTTCCTCAATGGCGGGGAACAATTACTTCTTCAAACTCATAAGGTGTAAAGGTGAATATCTTTCAAAAGATAAAAAGCAAGGTAGTGCTGTTACGCGATTTGAAGCATCTCTTTCATATACTAGCCGGTTTTTTATTATATTTGTTTTATGCAATCTTCAGCAAGGGAAAAGGAGAGCGTTTGTATTTAGCGGGGGGGGGCTTTTATAGAGCGGCACAAGCAGATAAAGAAAGTTTCACCAAAACTATTGCGCTCAATTTTTTCAACAGTCCAATTAGCGTCATGGTACGGGATTATTTTTTCTTAAAGGCCAACATTGGCAGAGACAAGCTATCGACGGGAGCAATTCAAGAGTATTCCGATGAGTCTTTGCTGGGTTACGGCGACATCAATTATGCGGCGAAAAAAGAAGCTGGAAAGCCTCTCGAAAATCAACAGCGCGGGCTAATGATACCCATATTGAGACAATCTCTGTCTGAGAATGCGCAGAAATTGAAAACAGTGATTGAGATAGGAAGCGGCAATGGAGATGTAATTCAATTTTTGGCAGCAACATATCCCAATTATGTTTTTTGCGGCGTAGATTTTTTTATAAAAAATGCAACACTGAAACATACACACCAAAAAAATCTATCTTTTATAAAAGAGTACGCCTTAGATTTGCTAGAATCGGGCAATCTTAAAGGGGATATAGTATTTGGTTCATCAACTTTTTGTATCTTTACGCCGAAGGAATTAGAAAGATATTTGAAAGCCATTTATATGGCTGGTTTTTCGGAAATCCTGCTCAGCGAGCCTATTTGGGGCGGGTACGTTCAAACAAATGATGCATGCGTTATCTCAAAGCATGTTGGCGGGTCGGTATGGTTCCATAATTATTGCGGTTATTTAAAGCAAGCTAAGTTTAACATCAAACACTTCGATTTTTTCCATCATAAACATAATCTATCAGTACGTCCCGATATATTTATTTCCTTAATTAGAGCTACTCGCCAATAGTTTTTACCTTGCTAGTAAATCCCATGTCGAGGATAGTTATTGACTATTGATGACTATTAATGATAGCCTATGCACTCTATTGAATGGAGATTAATGTGGAAATCAAAGAATACGAAGTTTATACTCATCAAGAAACACAGGCGCTGCTTAAGGTGAGCTCCAGCACTGTAACCCGGATGATTAAAAAAGGTTTGATGCGAACCGCCAAAGTGGGAAAGCAATACCGAATCTTGGGAAAAGAATTGCTACGGCTCGTTTCACCAAAATTGGAAGATAAGGCAGGTAAGCTTTACAATAAAGCAAGAAAATGGATGCATAAAGGCATTGATGATAAATCTCGATAAGCTTTCTAAAAAAGCTTTCTAAAACTTAAATTCTCCGATGGCTATCATCCCATACAGCAAACAGAAAATTAATTCTGCAGATATTGATGCTGTTTGCCAAACTCTCGGCTCAGATTTTATCACTCAAGGTCCAAAGATTGAAGAATTTGAACGGGCGCTTGCAGATTATTGTAAATCTAAGTATGCAGTTGCTGTTTCAAACGGTAGCGCAGCGCTACATCTCGCGGCGCTAGCGATTGGTCTCCGGCCTGGAGCGGAAGTCATCACCACTCCGATTACTTTCTTAGCAACAGCAAATGCCGCAATTTATGCGGGAACCACACCCGTTTTTGCTGATATTGATTATGACACTGTCAACATCGATCCCCAATCCATCAAAAATTTAATCACAAAACGAACAAAAGCAATTTTCCCGGTTGATTTTGCAGGATTGCCTGCTGACATGTCACAAATTTTCGAGATGGCTAAACGCCGAGGTCTCAAGGTTGTCGAAGATGCTTCTCATGCCTTAGGAAGCCAATATGGGCGTAAAAAAGTTGGCTCTTGCCAATTTTCCGACATGACTACCTTTAGTTTCCATCCCGTTAAGCACATCACCACAGGTGAGGGAGGATGCATTACCACAAACAGCAAAGTGTATTATGAAAAATTAAAAGCCTTGCGCAGCCACGGGGTTTACCGAACTCCCGCTGCTCAGCGTAAATTTGGGAAGTGGTATTACGAAATGAAGGATTTAGGGTTTAACTATCGAATTACTGATTTTCAGTGCGCTTTAGGTCTCAGCCAACTTCAAAAACTGGATGAATTTATTAAACAAAGATCTCGAATAGCACAACAATATAATGAAGCGTTTTCAGAACTTGACGATTATTTAAAAATTCCCGCCCAAAAAATTGCCCCAGACAAACAATATGTCTGGCACTTATATTTGCTGCGAATTAAGCTCGAAAAACCAGGATCAATCCGTCGACGTCTTTTTGAATACCTATGGGCGAACGAAATTCATGCACAAGTTCATTACATTCCTATTTACAAACAGCCGTTTTATCAAAAGTTGTTTTCAAATAAAATTATTCGTTGTCCAAATGCCGAGCGTTATTATGAGGAGGTTCTAAGTCTCCCGTTATTTCCGACACTTACTAATGATGAAGTTATGCGCACAATCGCCGCCGTAAAAGACTTTTTCAAAAATTCTCCCCTGGTTGGGCAACGCTATCAAAAAGGACGCCGCGCGATTTCACATTTAGCTGGGGAGCAAGCGTGAAAAAGATTTTATTTCGAGTTGATGCAAGTAATCGATCAGGAGCGGGGCATCTCATTCGTTCTGTCGCCTTAGCCCAATACCTCCATGAACGCGGTGTCTATGTTCTTTTTTTGACCACCCCATGGGAAGAACAGCTCATCAGTTATCTGAAACAGCAACCTTTTGAGGTCAAGTTTTTGTCCATTTCACAAGATGAATGCGGAAGCGAAGAAGATTTAAGGTTGCTCTTGCAAGAACTCAAAGAGGATTTTGACTGGGTTGTGCTTGATAATTATTATTTTGGGCCAGATTTCCAACGAGCCATTCGTAACACAGGTTCTCATTTACTTGTCGTAGACGACCGTGAGAATCATTTCATTGAGGCGGACATTTTAGTGAATCATGTGTTGGAACCCAGGTGTGCTGAGTTCTATCAAACTCGAGTCAAAAAGTGTTTATTCGGTCTGAAATACATATACCTCCGGAGAGAAATTCTTCGGTTTCCAAAACGTCAAAAGCAAAAGGTCCGTAATATTCTTGTCACCTTGGGTGGAAGTTCCCAAATGGAAAGCTTGTCTAAAGTTATGCGTGCGATTAGCAGGCTGATGGAAGATTTTGATTTTCAAGTCAAGATTCTGACTGGATTTTTGGATCTCCATGAGCAAATTCGCCCTCATATTTCTGACGCAAAACATAGGATTGAGGTCTTGAAGCCCGTTTTGGAAATTAGCGATCTTTATGATTGGGCTGATATCGCTGTCTGCGCTGGCGGTGGAACTTGTTTGGAACTGTGTTTTTTCGGCATTCCAGGAATTGTCGGCATCTTAATTGATCACCAAACAATCGTTGCGGAGGCACTGAATCAAGCTGGAGCCTTCAAGTCAATCGGCTGGTACAAAAATTCGACAGAAGATGCTATTGCTCAAGCCTTGCGCTCGCTTCTTCAAAATCCAGACCAAGTTAAAATGATGCGGAAAAAAGCTGTTCAACTTGTAGATGGAAAAGGTGCCGAGCGAATCTTTGAGGCGATGCAACAGGTTCTGATGCAAAAAGTGGGAAAATAAGAAAATGACGAAGACCACTAAACAAATGATTGAATGGGCTGGTTCTTTTGGCCGCGAATATACGGATCGAAATGCTCTTTCCTTCGAAGAGTTCGAAAGCCTTTACCGCCAGAATTTTGGGGTTAGCCGAACTGATCTTAATCAGAAGTTTCTGGAGTCTATAGATTGCTCAGCGCAGATTCTAGAGGTGGGTTCCAATGTTGGCAACCAACTGTTGTGTCTTCAAAAAATGGGGTTCCAAAATTTATTTGGAATTGAACTGCAAAATTATGCGGTTGAATTGTCGAAAAAACAGACCAGCGGTATTAATATTATTCAGGGCTCGGCCTTTGAAATCCCTTTTAAAAATGGCTATTTTGACTTAGTTTTTACTTCTGGCGTGCTGATTCACATTTCGCCTTCTCACCTTGCTAAGGTCATGAACGAAATCCATAGATGTACCAAGGAATATATTTTTGGGTTTGAATATTGGGCGAATGAATGTACGCCGGTTCCTTACCGAGGTTATGAAAACTTACTTTGGAAAGCGGATTACGCTCAAATGTACTTGCAACTCTTCAGCGATTTAATACAAGTTAAAGAAGAAAAAATTCCCTACTTGATTAATAGTAATATTGACTCTATGTTTTTGCTCAAGAAGAAACGGCGAAATCAATGCGTTCCTTAGCTATCATTCAGGCCCGGATGGGTTCGACGCGCTTGCCAGGCAAAGTGCTTTTAAAAATTAAAGGCAAACCGATGCTAGTACATATTTTCGATCGTTTAAAAAGATGTCAATACATCGACCATATTATTCTTGCTACTTCGAATTCGGTTCAGGATTATCCTCTGCTTGATCTTGCGAAAAAAGAAAAGGTAGAAGGATTTGCCGGAAGCGAACAAGATGTTTTGGACCGTTATTATCAAGCCGCGCGTCAACATCGACCTGATTGGGTTGTCCGGATAACAGGCGATTGCCCCGTGATCGATCCCGAAATAACTGATCTCGTAATTAAACGGCATTCGGAAAAACATAGAGACTACACCAGCAATACTGTTGTGCGAAGTTACCCGCGAGGGCTAGATACGGAAGTGATGACCTTCGAAGCTTTAGAGAAAGCGGCCACAGAAGCGTTCAAGCCTTATGAACGTGAACATGTAACGCCTTACATTTTTGAGCACCCTAAATCTTTTTCGATTGAACAAGTTCTCGCTGAGCCTCGTCACCTTCAACCAGATTTGAGACTTACGGTGGATACCCCCGAAGATTTGGAATTGATACAGGAGATTTTTAGTCATCTTTATAATACGAATCCATTTTTTTTAGTCGACGAAATCCTAAATCTTATGAAACAGCAACCAGAACTCAGCAAGGTTAATGCGCATATTAAACAAAAAACAGTCCCGCTCATTAGTCAAGATGGGCCATAAAATCCAACATTTTTGATGACTATTGACTGTTAATGATAATTATTGATTATTAGTGACAATAATGATAAAACGCAAGCTTGGAATATAGGTAGTACATAAAAGAGGTTTGCTAATAACACTCATGAAAATCAGAGAAAACGAAATTTATACAGTTTCAGACGTACAGAGAATTTTAAAAATAAGTCAAAGCACCGCTATGAGGATGTTGAAAAAAGGAACCATCCGTGCTGCTAAAGTTGGGAAACAGTATCGGATTATGGGCAAGGAATTACTTCGCATTCTTTCGCCGGACCTTGAAAATGAGCTTATATCTTCATCGGAAGCACAAAATAATTTCAATGATCAAACGACGAAGGGAAATCGTGTTGAGCCATGACAAAAACAGATATCTTTAAGGATAAATCCGTTTTAATAACCGGCGGTACCGGATCATTCGGGAAGAAATTTACAGAAATTGTCCTCAGGAATTATAAGCCCGAACGGCTCATTATTTTGAGTCGGGATGAATTCAAACAATTTGAAATGTCTCAAACATTTTCTAGTTCGGATTACCCTTGCATACGATATTTTGTTGGAGATGTGAGAGATAAAGATAGACTTTACCGAGCTTTCCACAATGTTGATTACGTGATCCATGCTGCAGCATTAAAACAAGTTCCAGCCGCTGAATACAATCCATTCGAGGCTGTCAAAACCAATGTGCTGGGCGCGCAAAATGTCATTAATGCTGCGATCGATCAAGGGGTGAAAAAAACTATTGCTCTGAGTACGGACAAAGCGGCCAACCCAATCAATCTTTACGGGGCGACCAAGTTATGTTCCGACAAATTATTTATTGCCGGGAATTCTTATGTGGGGGCAGACTACACCATCTTTAGCGTTGTGCGCTATGGGAATGTAATCGGAAGCCGTGGCAGCGTTATTCCATTTTTTATGGAACAAAGGAAAAAAGGCGTCCTCCCCATTACGGACCCCGAAATGACTCGATTTTGGATGACGACAGAACAAGCAGCGGAGTTTGTATTAGATTCTCTTGAACAGATGGTGGGCGGAGAACTTTTCGTTCCGAAAATTCCAAGCATGAACATCATGGATCTTGCGAAAGCAATCGCTCCGGAATGTAAAACCAAAGTAGTTGGAATTCGTCCAGGCGAAAAGTTGCATGAGCTATTAATTCCGCAAAACGAAGCACGCAAAACTTTGGAGTTCGAAACTCATTACATTATCCAACCAGATTTTGATTTTTGGGGGAAAAGGTTTACAAACAACAGAGTAAAACATGTTTCGCAAGATTTCGAATATAGCTCTGAAACGAATCCTAATTTTTTGACGGTAGAAGAAATGAGTGAATTAATTGGACGAATCGGCGGAATAGCAGAAGGGAATCAAAAAGATGCTTGTATCATCCAAAAAAGAAATTAAAACCGAAGGCAAAAGCAGCATGAAGTATTGTATCCGCTGCGTCCTTCCAGATACAAAACCAGATCTTTTTATTGACGCAGAAGGAGTCTGTCACGCCTGTCGCAATTATGAAAAAAGAGAGTCCATCGATTGGGCAGCTCGGAAAAATGAGTTACTTCAAATTTTGGAACGATATCGAAATAAAAATAAGACAAATTGGGATTGCATCATACCTGTAAGCGGCGGGAAAGATAGTACCTACCAGACCATCCGCATGCTTGAACTCGGGATGAATCCTCTTTGTGTAACGGCTACCACATGTGATTTGTCTGACATCGGACGGGCCAATATTGAAAATATCAAAAGATTGGGAGTTGATTATATTGAATTCACTACGAATCCAATTATCCGTAAAAAGCTAAACCGAGCAGGTTTAATGCAAGTTGGAGATATTTCGTGGCCTGAACACGTTTCAATTTTCACGATTCCGGTTCGAATGGCAGTTCAATTTGGGGTACCACTTATTATTTGGGGGGAAAACGCGCAAAATGAATACGGCGGTCCAGCAGCAGCAAGTGAAACCAACGTATTAGATCGGAGGTGGCTTGAAGAATTTGGGGGGTTGCTTGGTCTCAGAGTTTCCGATTTAGTTGGCTTTGAAGGAATTGAAGCACATCAGCTCATTCCTTATACTTATCCTTCGGACGAAGAAGTTAAAAGGGTGGGTGTGACAGGTCTTTATCTTGGGTATTATTTATCCTGGGATTCATATACCAATGTTTTAGTAGCTCAGGCTCATGGGTTTACCACCTATTCAAAAACAATTGAGGGTTCGGTGGTGAATTATGAAAATCTGGATAACCATCAAACTGGAATCCACGATTATTTCAAGTTTCTTAAATTTGGTTTCGGTCGCGCCACGGACATTGTTTCTCACCATGTTCGACGTGAACGCTTGACGCGACAGGATGCTTTGAAACTTGTTTTAAAGCATGACGGGAAATTCCCTTGGACCTACTTGGGAAAACCTCTTGAAAAGATTCTTGAGCCACTCGATGTGTCTGTTGACGAGTTCATTAAAATCGCAGATCGTTTTACCAACAAAAAATTATTTCTTACCGATACCAAGGGAAACTTGATTAAAGACAAGCACGGTAATTTAACCAAGCTCTAATATCGTAATTTATGAGGGCGCTTATTGTTGACTACGAAATGGGAAATTTGGGTTCGGTAAAACGTTCGCTTGAAGAGTGTGGCGCCGAAGTTATCGTGTCGAAAGACCCTAAAGACCTTGATTCTGCAAGCCACGTTGTTTTGCCTGGGGTTGGCGCTTTTCATGACGGTATGGCCAACTTGAAACAATACGGATGGATTCCAACTCTCAAGAAAGCCGCCAAAGACAGAATTCCAATTTTAGGTATTTGTTTGGGAATGCAACTTCTCGCTGAAAAAGGCTATGAGGGGGGAGAAATGCAAGGTCTTGGTTTTATTCCTGGAGAAGTAAAGCGCTTAACTCCAAAGATGCCTGGGGAACGAATTCCACATGTTGGATGGAATGAAGTTCATCAAACAAAAACATCGCCTTTGTTCGAAGGGATTACAAGCGGGACTGATTTTTACTTTGTGCATAGTTACTACTTTTTTCCTGTAAATAAGAACCATGCAATTGCCACGACTCCTTATTGTGGAAATTTTACTTCTGCCGTAGCGACAGAAAATATTTTTGGGATTCAATTCCATCCAGAGAAAAGTTCAAAACCTGGTTTCCAATTGCTTAAAAATTTCTTGGGTTTTTAACTTGATCAATGCTTAAAACTCGTGTGATCCCTACCTTATTGTGGAAAAACGTAGGCCTCGTCAAAGGGGTGGGGTTTAATAGTTGGCGCCGGATTGGAACTGTCATGCCCGCCATTAAGGTTCACAATACCAGAGAAGTTGACGAGCTTATTCTCCTTGATATTTCTGCTACTTTAGCAGGTCGAAATCCTGATTTTGAAAGTATATATGAATTTTCCGCTGACTGTTTTATTCCATTAACTGTAGGTGGAGGTGTTCGTACCCTTGAAGACATCCAAAATTTACTGAGAGCAGGCGCTGACAAAGTGTGTATCAATAGCGCGGCTTATGACCAACCCGATTTGATCCGCGAAGGGGCCAAGCGTTTCGGCTCACAATGTATTGTCGTTAGCATTGATGCCCGCAAAACTGAAAATGGTTTTTACGAATGCTTTAGCCACTCCGGTACGCGAAATACCGGAAAGGAAGTGGGGACTTGGGCAAAAGAAGTGGAATCCCTCGGCGCAGGCGAAATTTTAATTACTTCCATCGAACGAGACGGAACCATGCAAGGCTACGACCTTAATTTAATCAGACGCGTCACAGAGAATAGCGCAATCCCCGTTATTAGCTCAGGCGGCGCTGGAAATTATGAAGATATGTTTCAAGCTATTCAAGCGGGAAAAGCATCAGCTGTCGCTGCGGCAAGTATTTTTCAATTTACTCAACAGACTCCCCTTGAAGCAAAACAATATTTAGCTACCAAGGGTATTCCAGTGCGAAATATTAACGCAAAAAACCAGAATACTTCACACATCCGTCAAGTACCAATCAATCAATGAGCCGCCGGAACGGAAAACAATTCAATAACGTTATTAGAGTCGGAGAAAAACAGATAGGAGACGGCCATCCCTGTTTTGTCATCGCAGAAGCAGGAAGTAACCACAATGGAAACTTCAAGCAAGCGCTTGCGCTAATCGATATCGCTGTTCAGGCGAAAGCAGATGCTGTTAAATTTCAGACTTTTAAAGCTAAAGGGTTATATCTAAAAACAGCGGGACAAAGCCGGTATTTAAAAATTAACAAATCGATTTATGACATCATCAAAGAAATGGAAATGCCTGCCCATTGGGTTCCTGAATTGGCTGCTTATTGCAAAAAAAAGCGGATTATTTTCCTTTCGACTCCTACTGACGAAACATGCGTCGATTTAATCGAACCGTATGTTCCAGCTTACAAGATTGCGTCTTACGAAATGACGGCGATTCCTTTAGTGGAATATATTGCGAAGAAAAAAAAACCCATATTTGTCTCAACAGGCACCGCGAGCTTAGATGAAGTTCGTCAAACAATCAAAGCAATCAAAAAAACAGGTAATAACAAGATCATTTTAATGCAGTGCACTGCAAGCTATCCAGCCCCGTTAAACTCAATCAACGCGCGAAGCATCTCAACCATGAAACGTGAATTTAAAATCCCGGTCGGCTTATCGGATCATTCGCGCGAAGTTGACGTGGCGCCTATGGTAGCTGTTGCGATAGGGGCTAATTGTATTGAGAAGCACTTTACAATTTCAAATGATTTACCCGGCCCTGACCACCGGTTTGCGCTTGAACCGAACGAATTAGGTCTAATGGTGGAAAAGATAAGGGCGGCAGAAGAAGCAATGGGTTCTGGTAAGAAAGAGACATTACCAGTTGAAGTTGAACTGAAGCGTTTTGCAAGAAGAAGCATTTTTACAACTAAGGCGATAAAAAAGGGTGAATGTTTTACGCATGATAACGTTGCCACTTTAAGATGCGGCAATCAAATAGGGAAACTACACCCCGTTCAGTATCCAGAACTTTTGAATAAAATAGCAACCCGTAATATCAAAGCAAATCATGCGGTTAGAACAAACGATTATGCGCAAAAATTATAAAATTTTGATAAGGAGGGCAAGGGAAACGGATGCTCACGATCTGTGGTGTTGGCGAAATGACCAATCAACCCGAAGAAATTCGCTTACTACCAAAAAGATTTCCTTCAGTGAGCACAAAGCCTGGTTTGTCAAAAGTTTGAAAAGTCGTTTTCGAAAAATTTATATGGCGACTTTGAATAGAATCAAAATAGGAACGGTCCGCCTAGATTTTCCGGAAAAGAAAATCATTGAAGTTAGTATTAGCATTCATCCACAGTATAGAAACAAAGGTTTGGGCAAGCAGATTCTTCACCAAATCGACAGTCTGATCAAGAAAAAATATACCGACCGAATTCAAAAATCGATTATCAAATTGTCAAATATTGCCTCAGAAAAACTATTTTCAACGGTGGGTTACACCCAAATTCACGTAGTTCCTAAGCTCAGATATTCGATTTGGATTAAGCAGTAACTGTGCACTAGAGGCCAATATTTAAAATGAGCGGTAACAAATTACTAATTTTGGAAGATAAAGTCGACCAAGTCCCATCAGACTTTGACCATGTGTTTTCTTACCGTCTTAACCGCGCCGATTCATTTCCAGAAGATTATATAACTCAGGCTGAGGTGAATTCAATATATGATGAAATCTACCAAAAAATTTGTGACCTTTTCTCAAGTGAGCAGTTTACAAAAAAATTTTCTTACCGTGGAGTTAATTTATTGTGGTGTTTTAAAAAGGAGTTGTTCCATTGTGCATATTCCTTAACTCTGCGTTACGAAACATTTAAGCGTGTACTGAATAGATATCCAGCTGCGCATATTTACTTAACCAAAAAGAGCGGTGATTTAGCAAATGCTGGCTTAGTTGATCTTATTGAATGGAGTCGCTTGAAACAAAGCTTAAATGCTCAAATTCATTTGTTAGAAGTTGCCCCTGTTTCAGTTGAAAAAAAAGTAAAGCGAAAAAAATGGCGTATCTCACTTTGGCCGAAGGTGATCAAGATAGGGGCTACAGAACGATGTCAGACAGCCGTTTTTTCTGATTTTGAACGCTCTAAAAGTGTTCTTTCAAAATTAGGACATAGCGGGTGTATTTTATTTTCAAATTCTGCTTCTCCTCGCACTATATTAAGAGCACTTTTCAACCGCGTAGGGCTTTATCAAGTGGCTTGTGTCCCCGGACATGTAAAGCCTTCGTTAGCTCAAACCAAATCTTTTCTCAAACTGCTTCGAGATAAAGCGGTATTTAAACATTTTAATTTTGAAGAGTTAAATGAAGCCCCCTTTTTACAGAGAAAAATGGAGAAACTGTTTGAATCCTATTTGTCACGACTTCTTTTTGAAATTGACCAGATGCATGATTTTTTTAGTCAGGCACCCTCACTCAAGTCCGTTTTACTTGATGAAGATATAGACGCCAGCAAAAATGCATTTTGTCAAGTCGCGAGGCAATTCAGCGTTACTTCTTTTGTCGAATTACACGGAGGGTTAGGGGGTAAGCATGGCGTCCTTCCGCTGACAGCTGATAAAATATTTGTTTGGGGAAACCCGCAGAAGAATAAGTTGATTAGATGGGGATGTTTAAAGGAAAAAATCGTGGTTTCTGGATGTAGTCGATATGGGCGATATCAAAGAATGGATTCGCAAATGCTTAAGAAAAAAATCGTACGACAATTTAAATTAGACTACTCAAGAAAAATAGGCCTTTTAGTACTGGCACCATTTTCTCGATGGTATGTTTTAGATGAGCATAAAATGTCCAAAGTTATTTCAGAAGTTCTCGAAGTTGCTGCCGATTCTGCTCGTAAACTGGCAGTCCAATTTATCATTAAAGTTCACCCCTATGATGAAAATAGAGGTTTTTACGAAAAGTGGGTTAAGCAAAATCAACTTCAAAATCAAATCATTGTCATCACAAAAAAATACGATCCATTAATTTTGGCCAAAGCAGTAGATTTCCTAATCGTATATGGATCAACGTACGCAATGGATGGGTTCGCCCTTGATAAGCCAGTTGTTTCTTTGTACGATGAATCCTACCAATTGTTAGAGGAATTTAGAGATTACTCAATTTTTCTATACGCAAACAGCAAGCACGATTTAGAGAAGTCAATTCTTCACCTGATTCAAAACCCCGACCTTAAACCGGAACGTTGGAAGGAAGCAAAAATGGAATGCTTAAATGAAAATGTAATTCAGCCAGAAAACTTTATTGCTTCGTCCTTGATCAATGTCTAAACGTTCTGAAATTATTTCCCAAGCTGGGCTTTATACCTTTAGCGCTCAACTTGTGCAGCTGATCACCTTAGTTGCTGCAATTCTTTCCCGCAAATTTTTAGGTCCAGCTCAGATGGGAATTTGGGCAACGCTCCAAATTGTCGTCGAGTATTCTAAGTATTCAACCTTTGGAATGTTACATGGCGTAGCAAGAGAAATTCCATACTATATGGGCAAAGGTAAAATTGAAATCGCGGAAGAAATAAAAAATGTCATTTTTACTACTATTTTGAGTGGCTCGCTTTTGATTGGAGTTGGTATTTTTTTATTTGCTTTTGTAACAAGAGAAAAATTTATGCCGGAAGTAACTAATGGACTTTTTTTAACTTCCGGCATTATTGTTTTACAACGCCTTAATGATTTTATGGTTCAATTGCTAAGATGTTATAAAAAATTTGAACTCGCGTCATCTCAAATGATTTCGTCCGCCATTGTAAACGCTATTTTGGTGGCTTTTCTGACCTATTGGTTCAAAATTTATGGCTTTATCTGGGCACTTGGATTAAGTTTTATTTTTAATATTCTTTATATTCATTTACATAACAATTTTCACTTGCGCTTTCAATTCAATGCCAAGCGATTTAAAAAGCTCGTTATTTTTGGTTTCCCGATCATGATGATTGGAATACTTACAACCGTGCTGCGGAGCGTTGACAAGATTATGGTGGTTCGGTTTTTAGGATTTGATGCCTTAGGGTTTTACAGCATTGCTTTTATGGCAAGTACTTATATTGCTAGTTTTGCAACTTCTATTGCCATTGTGATCATTCCCCATTTCCAAGAAAAATTCTCCGTTACAGATAACCCTCAAGATCTTAAAAACTTTCTGTTCAAGGTTTCAGATGCGTATGCTCTTGCAACGCCTGCTATTATTGGCGCAATTTGGTTTGGCGCTCCGTTTGCTGTTACAGTACTTATCCCGAAATTTATTCCTGGCATTGAAGCAATGAGATTGCTTAGTATGAGCATGTTTTTCTTTTCTTTAAGCCAACCCTACAGCGATTTTTTAATTACGATTAAAAAACATTTTCTTCTGTTTCCGCTGCTGGCCGTTACATCCGCAGTGGCATTGGGACTTAATTATTGGGTCATTCACCGCGGTTTTGGGATTGCTGGAGTTGCTTGTGCAACGAGTATTGCTGCTTTATTTAATTTTTCGATTATATATTTTTTTACCGCGCGCTACGTCGCTAACGTTAAGTGTGCGATCCAAAAATATTTATTTTACTTAGGCTGCGGAACTTATCTACTTTTAGCGCTTTTTTTGGTGTCGCGTTTTATTCCACCCAATATTTATTCGATGAAGCAAACGACAGGGCAATTAATTCTTTTTGTCGTTCTTTATTGTCCACTTTTTTTTCTTCTGAACCATCGACTTCATTTGCTTCCGTTTAGGGCTCCTAAAAAATAATCATCAGGCTATGATAGCAAATACTGAGCATCGTGTTTTAAAATACCAACCGCTGCTTTATCTCCTGAGCGTTCTTTTTCTTGCGGCTCCATTATGGCTTCCGGACGTTCATAGAGTTTATCCTATAACAGCGCAATTGACCCGGGATGCTTTAGTCTGGCTCGGGCTTTCTCTTCTTTCTGGACTGATAGCAGAGCGTATACTTTCTGATGGAACGGTCGCGCATTTAGAAACTTGTTTTTCTGTCATTCAGTCCAGATTTAACTTGTTCGCAGTTGCATTTCTTGCTCTGCTCTTACTGGGCCTTTACGCAGTAAATCAATTGATCCTTCACGGATTTATGAATTCGGCAGATGAACATTCGTGTTATTTTTTGGCGGAATGTATCCGCCACGGTCGGTTATGGGCGACGCCACCACCCGTTTCTGATTTTTTTGAAGTAGTCCATATCGGCAATAAAACAGGGAAGTGGTTCAGCGTTTATCCGCCCGGTTGGCCACTTCTATGGGCCATAGGACTTAAGCTCAACCTTAAGGATTGGATCAATCCTATCCTAGCTGTGATTGGGGTTGTTTTTTGGTTTAAAGCAGGAAAAAAAGTGTTTGGACTTGGTGCGGCTGCGTTTGGGATAATAGTGATGTGCGTAACTCCTTTTTTTCTTTTTAATAACGCATCCTATTTTTCCCATACAACGTGCTTTTTAATGATCGGTATTTTTTTGTATGCTTATATTCTGTGGAGAAAATCAAAAAATATTTTCTGGGCACTAGTGTGTTCAATCGCACTCGGGTACGGCCTGGGGACGCGCTATGTTACCATGGCTGCGGTCGCAATTCCTTTTTTGCTCTTTGAATTTGGATCTATCCTTTGGCGACAAACAAAGTGGACAAAAAGCCATTCTGCTTTCAGTATAATTTTTTTCGTCTTAATTTTTTTTCAACTCCTGTATAATTATGAAATCACTGGAAAAATTTTTGAAGCGCCCAATCATTTTTATCATTCCTGGGAACGTCTTGGTTTTCACTCCGATTACACGTTTTGGATCGCTTTACAGTACGCTCTTTCTCGGATATTTTATTTAGGTGAATGGTTCCCACCGCTTTTTATCGTTCTCTATGTATGCTCGTTATTTCATAAAAGTAGGTCCGACCCACTTCATACCCTTTTTAGGTTCGGTTTACTCTATCTTGTTATTGCCTATCTTTTTTATTATTCGTGGGGAGGTAATCAATATGGACCTCGTTATTATTTCGAAGCTTTGCCGTTTCTTACCTTTTCCGTTGCTGAATGGGCAAAGGTTCAATGGCAAGAGCGGGGAAATATTCAAAAATTTATCATCGGAGTATTTTTGATGGCAATAGTTGGAAATGTTTACTCGATACAAAAATACGCTATTTATTATCACCAAGTTTCATCTGAACGAAAAGCACTTTTTGATCTTGCTGAGAAAACCATCAAAGAACCGGCCATCGTTCTGATTCATGGTTTTTTAGGAGATAAGTTAGTCATGGCGGAAGATGATGCGATTCGAAATCAACCCAGTCTCAATGCAAAAATTCTTTATGCACATGACTTGAAAGAAAAAAATGGGAGTCTAAAGAAATATTATCCCAACCGGCTTTATTATTTAGGATTTTACGATCGTACAGCAAAAGAGCCGCGACTTGAATTAATAGAATTGTAATAAAGCGTAAATATGGTGCACACTAATAAGTATATGAGACCATCAACCCAGAATTTATCGGTCAGTTTAAAATTCTCAGAATGGATTGACCGTGCTGTTTTGTTGCTTGTGTTCGCATTCGTTTCACTGATATGGGGTGTTTCATGGACACGTGTTGAGTCTATTGAAAAACTGCTCAACAGCCCATTATTAATGGTTGTCTGGATCGAAATATTTATTGGTCTACTCCTTTTCTGGGTCAGAACTAGAATCCGGCAGGGCTACTTTAATACCTTCTCCGATTTTTTTGTTCGTTATCAACAGTGGATCATTGTTCTCTTTTTTCTTTCTTATTTAATCATTATGACCTCTGTTAGCATTCTGAGGCATCTGGCTTTTCAAACGCATGCATTCGACCTTGCTATATTCGATCAAGCTGTCTGGAGTACGCTTAAAGGGAAAATCCTATTCTCATCTTTCAAAGGTAATATTTGTTTGCTCGGAGACCACATGAGCCCGATTTTGATTCTTCTGGCTCCGTTTTATTGGTTCTGGAATGACGCCCGTATTTTACTTCTTATTCAAGCATGTGTCGCAAGTCTTTGTTTTTTTCCATTGTCACTTATTACTCAGGAAAAATTAGGGAAGGGCATATTTCCGGTTTTATTCGCTTTTGCGCTCTATTTTTATCAACCGTTCAGACATTCTGTGCGCGCCGAGTTTCATCCGGAACTGATTGCTAATTCAATCTTATTTTTTGCTTTTTATTTTCTAATTAAAAAAAACTGGACTGCTTTTTTCATATCACTAATTCTTTCAGTACTGTGCAAAGAAAATATGTACGGCATCACATTCATGCTTGGTATTTATTTATGCCTTGAGAAACGATTTAGAGCTGGCCTTGCAGTCGTCGTTATGTCGCTCTTTGCTTTTTTATTGACTACAAAGGTATTGATTCCACATTTGAGCGGCAGTCATTATTTTTATGGAGCTAACTATCAATATCTAATCAGTGGAAGTTGGGGCAGCCATGCACCCTTAATTGTTCAGCCAGCCAGCCTATTTGAATATATTTATAAAATTTTTCTACCACTTGCATTCCTCTCATTTTTTCACGCTCAAACTTTGATCTTAACGTTTCCTATCCTCTTTCAAAATATTCTTTCCCGAAATCCAACGATGCACTCCATGGCTTTTCAATATACATCTGGTTTGACCCCTTTTGTTTTCATATCAGCTGTTTTTGGGACATGGGAACTTTTAATGTGGGGGGGGAAATCAGGAAACGAGAAATGGCTCCGTCCAATAATAATTATCTCGATTCTTGTTTTTTCGCTCATCCTTGCTGGAAAACCTGAGCGTAGGTATTTTTATAATTTCAAACGAGGAATTGATTCGCATACCAACTTAATCAGGGAAACTATAAAGAAAATTCCAGAATATCTTTCGGTTGTAACGAATGAAAATTTGGCACCTCATCTATCTCATCGTTTTCAGATTGGGCAATTTGAAGATTATCAACGGGCATTGTATGGAACTACTTATGCTTTTATCAATGTTGATCTGGTTATTTTAGATCGTCGTTTCACACAGGGTGATTTCGATAAAGAGATCGGTAAAGTCAAGGCGTCAGGTTATCAAATAATTTCTGAGCGTGAAGATCTTATTATTTTAAAACGTCGATCCGAACCAGAAACTCTTGTCTCTCAACAGGGCGGATAAAATGTTTTTAACCGTAACGAACACATTTTTTACAAAAAATTTTATCGATCAAATCTGGCCTTACTTCTACGAATACCTTAAAGTCAATTATTTTGCCGTGGTACTTGCTTTGAGTCTTTTAGTTCTTTCTCTAATAAAATACTTGAAGTTATCGTTGACTGGACGTAAGCGGTTTTTGCTGCTTTTAATCATTGTTTTTGGCTTGTTCCTTCGGATTTTCTGGCTTCAGTTTTCAAGCCATCGTGCGGACATGTCTTGGCAAGGAACGAATATTCAGGAATTTGATTGGATTAATATTCACGCTATTGAATTGACTAAAGGAATTTGGTTTTGCGATGAACATGGTGTTCCGCAGGCCCGGAGGCCGATCGGATACCCCATCTTTTTGGGAATTTTGTACAAGTTATTTGGAATTCATATTAGCGTTGTTTGGATCGCCCAGCTATGTCTCTACTTGGTTTCTGCTTATTTGATCTTTTTAATTGCTAAGGAGCTATTTTCGGAAAGAGTAGCTTTAATAGCAGTTTTTTTCTTTTCAATTTATCCTGTCTCTATTTATCAAGCTAAACTCGTTACTGACGAACATCTTTTTCTTCCACTTTGGTACGGTGGACTTTATCTCCTGATAAGGGGAATAAAAAATGGATTTTCGCGGCTGAATTGGCTTTGGTATGGTTTGATTTTTGGATATGCAACTATAACGCGAACGCATACCATATTTATGCCTTTGGTGGTAGGGCTTGCTCAGTTTTTAAAAAAAATGAAATGGCGACAAATTATTTTACAAATATTTCTTGTGGGATTTGTGATGCAAGCTATTAATCTTCCTTGGGTTATTCGAAACTATAGAGTTTGGGGAGTGCCCGTGCTTTACACGGCTACGGCAGGATTTATTTATTCTCAGTTGAATTCAACTGCATCGCCAGAAGGTGGCGGGCATCTACCGCAAGTTGGAGAGGAAGGTTATTCTGAAACGCTCGAGCACGTTAATGCCACAGGAAATCCGGGACTCATTCACCAACAATACGGTTCTGAGGCAATGCGCTGGATGGTCCATCATCCTCAAAAATTCCTGTCACTTGGCATTGCTCGTCTTTTATTTTTTATGAATTGGAATAGAAAGGGAGGGGTTTGGCCTATTTGGTATCAATACTACGAAGGTTCTTACGATCCGTTGAAACCGCTTAGCGCAAATCTTCGAATTTTCATTGAAGAAGCAGCGTTCCTCGCTTACTATATAACCCTTTATTGCTTCATATTTTCATTAATTCTTATAGGGGTCCGTTGGAAGGAATTTCCAGCAGAAACAAAGAATCTATTGATGGTGATTGGAAGTTGTTTCTTTTTTTATTTCGCAGAGCATATGATCATTTACCCAGAACGAAAATACCGATATCCGTTGGAACCCTTGATGATGATTGGAGCAAGTTATTTTTTGGAATATGTACTTGTCAAATTTCGTTGGGAATCGCTTTGGAACAAAGGTTGGTTTCGCGGGAAAGATGAAGTCCATGCACGATGACGTGATAGCACGTGAACGAACTTTCCATGATCAATGGGCTGAAACCATAAATGTCAATGAGCTGCTCGTTCGCGAATCATTTGAAGCACCTACTGCTATTGAAAATCAATACGCCCTCCGTCAAATGGGAAATTTGGCTCAAAAACGTATTCTAGACTTGGGTTGCGGTGCGGGCGAAGCCTCAACTTATTTCGCTCTACAAGGAGCCAATGTCACGGGTTGTGACATTTCAAGTGGTCTTTTAAAAGTCGCCGGAACTGTGGCTGAACGCTATGGTGCCAAACTTGAATTGGTTCAAGCAGAAGCCGGTAAGCTACCTTTTAGTGACGAATCATTTGATATTGTCTTTGGAAATGGAGTCCTTCACCATGTCGAACTATCCACAGCTGCGCAGGTAGTTAAGCGGGTATTGAAAAAAAATGGAGTGGCTGTGTTTATCGAACCGCTTCCGTACAATCCAGTTATTAACGTCTATCGCCATCTCGCCAAAGGGGTTAGGACTGAGGATGAAAAACCGCTGAGTTTGAAGCAGATTCATGATTTTGGTAAAAACTTTTCATCGCTTCACCATGAAGAATTCTGGTTATTTTCGCTGACGATCTTTCTTCATTTCTTTTTTGTCAGAAGGTGGCATCCATCAAAAGTCCGATATTGGAAAAAAATAATTGAAGTTGGTGAAGATTATCGCAGGATGTTCTCGTATTTGAATCGAATAGACCGTTGGGTAATGAAATACCTTCCGATTTTGAAGCCATTATGCTGGACTACCGTATTAGTCGTAAACAAATAATGTGTTTTTAGCAGAGCAGACTACAGACCAAGCTTGAGTATATAAAAAATGAAACAATCCTTCATTAGCGTTGTCGCGCCCGTTTTTAACGAGGCGCAAACCATACGAGAGTTTTTTACTCGTGTCACCCAGACGCTTAAGAATTTCTCGTTTGAACTTGTACTGGTCGATGACGGAAGTCACGATTTATCATGGCAAATTATCCAAGAGCTTGCAAAAAGTAACAAAAGTATCCGAGCTATCCGATTAGCGCGAAACTTCGGCCATCAAGCGGCTCTTACTGCAGGTCTTGAGCATGCCAAGGGCGATGCGGTCATCATTATTGATAGCGATCTTCAAGATCCTCCTGAAATTATTCTCGAAATGATTGAAAAATGGAAGGAAGGTTTTGATGTTGTTTATGGTGTCCGCAAAGAACGCAAAGGTGAAAGTTTGTTTAAAAAAACTACCGCTTCGCTCTTTTACCACTTTTTCCGTTCCACGAGCCAAATTAATGCCCCTCTGGAAGCAGGTGATTTTCGTCTATTGTCACGAAACGTGGTGAATGCTTTAAAGCAACTTCCCGAACGTGTTCGATTTTTACGAGGCCTCACCAGTTGGGTCGGTTTTAAGCAAACGGGGGTTTACTATACACGCGACCCAAGATTTTCAGGTGAAACGAAATTTTCGATTGTTCGAATGCTTCGGTTTGCTTTGGATGGAATCACTTCGTTTAGTGCCCTGCCACTGCAAATGGCGATTTACGTCGGTTTTTTCACAACGCTGATTTCTATTTTGGTCATTTTTTATTCACTTTACATCAAATTATTCAGCCACGATGTTGTCCCCGGATGGACTTCGCTTTTGAGCGTCGTTGTTTTTCTTGGAGGAGTTCAATTGCTTATGATTGGTGTCATCGGCGAATACATCAGCCGCATCTACCAAGAAGTAAAGCAACGCCCGGTTTATATAGTAGAACAAACCATTGAGGCTAATGGATGAGCGCCGGGATTTAATGAAAACGGTTTCTTCTTCACTCGAAAATCTTTCTTTGAAAGCAATGCGTCAAAATATTTTTCTCGCGTTTGGCTCCATTCTATTGATTCTTGTTGTCATGGAATTAATCATTCGTTTGTTCAATCCCATTCAAAATAAATTACAAAACCCTCCTGGTGGAAAATGGGCGATTCTTCCAGAGCAAGTTTGGACAGAACCCCATCCAACGCTTGGCTGGTATCACCAGAAACAAAAAAAGGCAATACTTCGGAAAGATCCTATGGAAGTTGAAGTGAATACGAATTCAGAAGGTTTCCGTGGCATTCGCGAATATCAAAAACAGAAACCGACTACGGTGAGACGGATTCTTTCCCTTGGCGATAGCTTCGTTTTTGGGTGGGGGGTTAAAGACACAGAAACATTTTCCGCTCAACTAGAAGCAGGAAATTCAAACCTGGAAGTAATCAATCTAGGGGTTGCAGGATACGGCATTGATCAGATTATGCTTAGTTTCAGGACAATCGGTAAACAGTTTAATCCCGATTATGTTTTAATTGGCGCTTTTCCAGAAGATTTTTGGCGCGCGACACGAGCCTACACAGATGCAGGCTATGGGAAACCCTTTTTTAAACTCCAAAAAGGAAACCATCTTTTTTTGAACAATGTGCCAGTCAAAAGTCCTGAAACTTTAAACTACGTACAATTTCCTGAAATTGTTGAATATAGTCTGCTCGAACGATTGTTTCTCAACTCGGTTATTTATCGTTATCTCAAATGGAAAACCCTTCGCCTTGCGCGGGATCTTGGTTGGATTGATCCAGATTTAAGTGAAGAATGGCGATTAAGCCAAGCTATCTTAAAAGAATTGGTTTCAGAAGTGCGAACAATGGGCGCGGAACCTATCATCCTCATTATTCCCCCGAAGATTTGGATGAAGGACACAAAACCGACATCTGTTGAAAAATCAATCGAACGATTTGGGAAAAGGGAAAATATTTCCGTCATTAACACAACCCCCTATCTCATTGATGCCGTGAAAAAATCAAATGTATCCAATTTTTATATTCAAAACGATGAACACTGGACAGCAAAGGCCCATCAATTAGTGGCTGAACTTTTAACTCAGCACCTCTTGTTAAAAACTCGGAGCGATAGCGCCGCCGCATGATTGCCTGGAATGCTTTCATGGATTATTTTATTTTCGGGGGTAAAGCTGTAAAGATCAATCTGACCTTAATTTTATCCCTTGCTTTAATTTTGAAAAATCTTACCGTCTTCCAAACTGTTTGTTATCGAATAAGTCAGATTTCTACCAAAAAATTAATTCTACTTATTTTGGCCATCGCTTTCTTGGCCAGGCTGGGATGGGTTTTTTGGTCACCTCATGCGGCTCCTTCACCGGGTACGGAGGATTTATATATGCTGCGTCATGCGCATAATTTAGCTCATGGAAAAGGCTATCTTGAAAGTGCCCGCAACCTAAGCGCTGAAACGACTCAATCGTCACCGGTTTATGCGAGTGACAGACCGATCGGATACGCTTTATGGTTGGCAACTATTTTTAAGTTATTTGGCGAGCATATTTGGTTAGTGGAATTCACACAAGTTTTGTTTGGGACTCTTTCTGTATTTCTCGTTTATTATCTTGGAGTTCAAACGCTGGGCCGTGGAGCCGGCCTTCTTGGCGCAGGTCTTCTTGCTATTTATCCGACTTCAATTTTCGCATCCAAAATCATCTGTGAAGAACATCTCTTTATTCCACTTTGGCTCTTTGGAATTAGTCTTATTGTTAGCGACTTTCAAAATCCGAGTTGGAAAAAAGTAATTTTGGCAGGATTGATTTTTGGGCTGGGAGCTCATGTAAGAACGTACTCCTTTGCTATGGGGCTCGTGATTTTTTTTCTTTGGGTTGTCTTCAAGAAACAGTTTGGTAAAGCATTTTTGAGAGCTTTTGTCGTGCAATTGATCATTTTATTTCTCGCATTGCCATGGGCCATTCGAAACTATTACCGAGTCGGCGAACCTATTCTGTACAGCACATGGGTTGGAACTGCATTGTATTTTTCTAATAACGACACGAGCGATCTTGCTCATCCCGTAAATCCAACGCTAGAGCAGGGAGGTGACCTAGAATTCTTGACTGCTAAAAATGAATTTGAACGTAACCGTACAGGTAAAAAAGCTGCCTTCCAATGGATCGTCACACATCCCTATTTGTTTGTCCAAAAAGCGGCGAGTAGAGTCATCTATATGCTAGGACTCACTCGGGAAGGATGGACCGTTCAGGATAATTTCTATACGATCCAGCCCGGCCGGAAACAACCATCCGGACGTCTCATTCGTCAATTTGATAAAATGGATAGCGACTATTACGGAACTATTTTCTTGCTTGCTCTATTTGGTTTTTTGTTTTTCTTGGTGGACAGGAAACAAGATTTGAAGAAACAAAGTTTTTGGAGCGTCCTACTCACCATCGGGTACTATCTTTCTATTGTGGCAATTACCATTGGATATCGAAAATATCGGCTTCCTCTGGAGCCACTCTTTTGTATTTTAGCAGGGTACGCCTTAATCCGACTTTTTAGCCAGCCAATTAAGACAGAACCTATTCCTCGTGCTTATTTCGTTCTTGATTCTGAGATGGATTCAAAGGCACAATGAGTTATTGTTTAAGGATAAAATTCTAATGGAACGTATTAAACAAGCCATTACTCTTGATATCGTAATTCCCGTCCATAACGAAGAAAAGGTTTTGGATTTGTTATTCCAAAAACTTCAAGTCGTGTTCTCATCCGAAACTCAAAGAAAACACGGTTTAAAATCGGTGCGCTATCTTTTAATCGACGACGGAAGCAAAGACCAATCCGCAAATATTGTATGTCGACATATTGCCTCAGGTATTCCCGCGACTCTCTATCGCCTTTCGAGACGTTTCGGCCACCAAAATGCAGTCAGTGCTGGTTTTGAGAAATCAAATGCGGATGTCATTGCTTGCATTGACGCTGATTTACAAGATCCACCCGAAGTCATTTTGGAAATGATTGCGAAATGGCGTCAAGGCTACGACGTTGTCTACGGACAACGTCAAAAGCGAAAAGAAAATTTTATTAAGGTTGCGGGTTATTGGCTTTTTTATCGACTTCTGGCCTATCTATCCGAGATCGACATTCCACTTGATAGTGGCGACTTTTCACTTATGGACCGGAAGGTAGCTCAAGCGTTGTGTGCTTTGCCGGAACGGATTCGATTTCCTCGTGTATTACGTGCTTGGATTGGATTCAAACAAATTGGAGTTTCTTATGAACGTGGGATGCGCGCTGCAGGAACTCCCAAATACACGCTTGCCAGTTTGTACCGGCTTGCAACTGATGGCGTGGCATCTGCCAGTATTCGCCCTTTACAAATGTCTCAGGTTTTCAGTTTTTGTTATTTGTTACTCGTTATCACACTTGTCACAGCATTCACTTTAAAATTAAAACCCTATCTAGAAGCAAAAAATGAAATGGCCCTATGGTTTCTTTTTTCCTATGTTCTGATCGCCATGGGAAGCTTTGTGCAAATCTTTTGTACTTATATTATGAGTGCGTATCTCGGTCGAGCTTATATTGAAATTAAAGGGCGACCTTCTTATCTCATCATGGAAGAGATCAACAAAGATAATGTTCATATTCAAAGCTTAGCGGACGGGAAACGAGAATTTGCTACCAAGTAAGAATCTAACCCCTCAGACTTCAGTCGCTTCTATTGAGATGATCTCGCCTTTGCGAGAAGTCGCATTCGATCAAGAATGGTACCACATCCTCGGCAAAAAACATTTTTGGTTCAAGTGGCGCATTGCTGCCGCGTTAAACCAACTGAATGATTTAAAAATACCGTTAAACGCCAAATTAAAAGTCCTAGAAATTGGTTGTGGCACCGGCATTTTGCGTTCCGCCCTCGAATCAATGACTCAATGGACCATCGACGGGGCGGACCGGAATTGGGAAGCATTGCAACAATCTGAATCTTCCCGCGGAAAAACTTTGTACTATGATATTTTCGATGAACATCCATCGCTAGCGGGAACTTATGACGTAATCATTCTCTATGATGTCCTCGAACACGTTTCAGATACGCAACCGTTTCTCGATTCTCTTTTGAAACACTTAGCGCCCGGCGGGCTTTTGTTAATTAATGTGCCTGCACTTCAAATTTTCTATAGTGTTTATGATCAAAGAATGGGGCATGTCCGTCGTTATACTAAAAAAACGCTTGCTGAAGAATTCAAGCCTTTCGAATTTCAGATTAATGATATGCGCTACTGGGGAATGAATATGCTGCCTCTTTTAGCTGTGCGTCAATTAATTACTTCTTTCATGAATCCTAAAGCACCTTCTCTCGTTCAGCTTGGCTTCAGGCCACCAAACATTTTTGCCAACTCGGTATTGCATCTGCTTATGAACGTAGAATTGCTGCTATATCCAAAACCGCCTATTGGAACTTCTCTCCTTATGATAGGTAGAAAACTTTAACCCTCCCCATTAAAATGACGTGCAATTCAGCATGGGATATATTAAGATATTGCGCTAACTTGAGTCCTAGTTAGCATTTGTGAATATAAAATAACCTCTCTTGTCCGTTACTCAATAGATTGAACCGATAGCCGACCTATCAAGAAAGCATGCGAATCGAACTTTTTGTTCTTAACTATAACGGCGCGGAATACATTGTTGATTGCGTTGAATCTTTATTTCAAGCGATCGATAAATCGTCACACGCGTGTCAGCTTTTCGTTATTGACAATTGCAGCACCGATCAAAGCCTCCCGTTACTCCAAAGTCGTTTTCCGCAACTTCGCATTCATTCAATGGCTCAAAATAATGTTCTTTGCTCCTTCAATGAGCCAGTCGCTCAATCCGAAGCCAGTATTGTTTTTCTTCTAAATAACGACCTTAAGGCCGAATCAAATTTCATCGATCCACTTGTTTCCGTATTCCAGAAAGCAGACGATGTTTTTTTCGCAGCGGCCAAGTCGTTTTTATTTGATGGAAGCTACGAAGGCGGACGTTCCACTGCGTTTGTTTCCTTCGGCCTTTTCGGAACCAGTTGCCGATTCAAAAATTATGAGGAATATATCAATCGATCAGGAATCACTTTTTCTGCTGGATTTGGCGCCTACGATCGAAAAAAATATCTCGAAATTGGAGGTTTTGACGATTTGTATCTTCCAGGTCGAATGGAAGATGCAGATCTTATGTTTCGTGCGTGGAAAAAAGGGTGGAGATGTTACTATGAGCCGACTAGCATCCTTTATCACATGGGCGCAAAAAGTTTTAACAAGCGATTCGGGGTACGAGGAACAATGGAAATTGCTCATCGGAATACATTTTTATTCATGTGGAAAAATTTACATTCGCCTCGCTATTGGACCGCCCATTTTCTATTTTTACTTCCACGGATGGTGTGGATGTTACTACGCGGGCGTTCTGAATTGATAACGGGATTCCTAAAAGCGTTACCGAGACTCAACCTCGCACTTTCAAAACGAAGAAAAGAAAAAGCGATCAATTATCGATTCTCTGACACCGAAGTGATTTCTTTTTTTGCTCATGGGAGTTAGCGCTTTCTTGATTGTCCATAACGAAGAACGGAGAATTGGTCGGGCGTTAGATGCGCTTCGCTGGACGGATGAGCAATGCGTGGTTGATAGCGGTAGTTCTGATCGTACAGTTGAAATATGCCTTTCGAAAGGTGTAACTGTATCACATAGGCCGTTTGACGATTTTGCTCAACAAAAAAACTTCGCACTCTCTTTAACCGCTCACGAGTGGGTTTTATCCATTGATGCAGATGAAATTGTAACTCAAGAACTCGCGAATGAAATCCGCCAAAAAGCGATTTCAGAGAATCCCATTTCTGGGTATCGAATTAAGCGGCAAAATTACTTTCTCGGAAAACCACTCAAATTTGCTGGACAGGGAAGAGACTGCCCACTTCGATTATTCCGGAAAGCGAAAGGAAAGTTTTTTGGCATGATTCACGAAACCGTATCTGTCGAGGGATCAATTGGAACATTGAATGGTCTGCTTGAACATTACAGTACAGAAACTTTAACGGAATATCTTGAAAAGTTAAAGCGATACACGAACCTAGAAGCGGAGCGCATATCAGCAGAGGGGCGGGTTCCTTCACTACCCAAGGCACTCGTATTTCCAATTTTAAAGTGGATCAGAAATTATATTTTCTTAGGTGGTTTTTTTGATGGCAAAGCCGGTTTTTTTTATCATAGTTTATCTTGCTATTACGACTGGCTCAAAAATATTAAAGCGCTGCGGCTCAGAAGAAAAGCAACGCTTAATCTAGAAATAATGAACCGATAAAATATGGCTTCATCAATATCTACGGACAATCAAATTTATTTTTATGTGTATCCATCCGCCTTCCAAAATCCAGGCGGTGGAGAAGTGCTGTTACTTAAAACCAAAGAATATATCGAAAAACAAGGGGTTGAGATTAAGTTATTTGATCTTTGGAATGACCGGCTTAAAAAAAATGACTTACTCCATGTTTTTGGATCCGTTAAAGAGGCTTTTGGGCTTATGGCAACCGCCAAAGCCATTGGAACTAAGATTGTTCACAGTCCCATCATTTGGTACAATTGGTCTAGTTCATTAGGAATAGAGTACGCTTTAAAAGAAAGAGTCCTTTGTTTGGGTCGCCAAGCGGTAAAAACCTTTGCTCCCTTCATTCCCTCGACAAGAAAGAAAATGATGGAAACGGCGGATGTTGTATTGGCTGGGTCAGAAATGGAGGCAGAGCAAATCAGCCGCTATTTTTTGGTTCCAGAAGCCAAAATTAAGGCAGTTCCTTATGGTGCTGATGAATACTTTGCTTTCGCCAAGCCAGATACGTTCATTAAAAAATATGGGGATAAAGATTTTATTTTATGCGTTGGAAGAATTGAACCGCGCAAAAATCAACTTAATTTGATCCGCGCTATGAATCAGATTGATAAAAAATTGATTGTGATCGGAGAACCGGTGTCGCACCATACTGTATATTATGAGCGCTGTCGTAAAGAAGCGGGACCCAACATTCAATTTTTGGGAGGGCTCCAACAAGATTCTGAAGAGTTGCGATCCGCTTTTGCCGCATGCAACGTATTTGTTTTGCCGAGTTGGTTTGAAACTCCTGGACTTTCTGCTTTAGAAGCAGGTTTGGCCGGCGCAAAAATTGTGATAACCGAGGAAGGTTGTACTCGTGAATATTTTGCGGATATGGTTCATTACCTTGAGCCTAAAAGTGTTTCGGATATAAGAACTAAAATTCAAAATGCAATCGCCTCGAGGAAGACAGATCGGTTAAAAAAACATATCCGTGAAAAATATCTTTGGCCTAACATGGCAAAGCGAACGATAGAAATCTATAATTCGCTAATTAACTCAGGGGTGAATTGATCATGACTACAACCATGACTAAAAGTTGGAACGGGAAAAAAGTTTTAGTGACTGGAGCCGATGGTTTTATGGGCTCCCATTTAACAGAAAGGCTTCTTAAAGACGGCGCTAATGTTTCAGTTTTGGTGAGAGGCTCTTCAGTCAACGGAACTTTTCAATATCAACTTCGTAACATTGCCCATCTTGAGAAAAATTTCCAAAAAATTATTGCTGTTAATATTGCAAGCACTGACTGCGTCCCGCTTGTCATTAAATTAAAACCAGATGTCATTTTTCATCTGGCTGCAGATGCTTATGTTCCTTATTCTTTTGAACGCCCTCTGGAAGTAACCGCAACCAATCTGCATGGAACATTAAATATGCTTCACGCCGCCATGAGAATTAATAACTTAGAAAGAATTGTTTGTACGTCATCAAGTGAAATTTACGGAACAGCTCAAAAACCAAAGATCGATGAAGCGCATCCGCTCAATCCAACTTCTCCGTACGCTGCATCAAAAGTGGCGGCAGATCGTTTTGCTTTTTCTTATTATCAGACTTATCATTTACCCATAACTATTATTAGACCGTTTAATACTTACGGACCTCGACATACTTACGATGTTATTCCAAAATTTATTCGAATGGCTTTAAAAAATGAACCAATCACCATATATGGGACAGGTAAACAAAGCAGAGATTTTACTTATGTCGATGATATGATTAATGCTTTTTTAGTCATGGGACAACATGAAAAGGCTATTGGACAATCCGTTAATTTTGGAACAGGAATTGCTGTCAGCGTTAATCAAATCGCACGTCTTATCATCAAACTGAGCCGTTCCACGTCTAAAATAACTTACGTTGAAAAGCGGACAGCTGAGGTCGAACGACTTTGTTGCAATGCTTTATATGCGAAACATCTTTTCGGCTGGAAGACAAAAGTCAGTATCGATGAAGGTCTTAAAAAAAATATCGAATGGGCCAGACTAAATTGGCTTTAATCACAATCGACCCCACAGCACTGATTCATCCGACAGCTCACATTGGCAAGGAAACAAAGGTGTGGGCTTTTGCACAAGTCAGTGAACATGCCTCAATAGGTAAACACTGCGTTATTGGAAATGGTGTCTATATTGATCGTTACGTGAAAATAGGAAATCACGTTTGGATTCAAAATAGGGCTCTTCTTTATCAAGGCACCATGGTTGAGGACAATGTTTTCATTGGCCCTGGCGTTTGCTTTACGAATGATAAATACCCACGATCAGGAATTAAAAGGAATATGAAAAATATTAAATGGATCGTTGGTAAGGGCGCCACCATTGGCGCTAACGCTGTAATTTTACCGGATGTTTCCATAGGTTCTTATGCTTTTGTAGCAGCAGGAGCTGTGGTCGCAAAAAATGTACCAGCTCATGTTCTTGTTGCCGGCAATCCTGCTAAATCAATTGTTCCAGTATGTAGTTGCGGCAAACCTTTAAACCAATTATTCGAAAAAAAGCGGACGAAATGTCCGTTTTGCGGCTATCGATTTAAAACCAAATTTTTAAAAAATATTCGTAAACATTTTAATAATGAACAATCAAGCTGAAACTGTTGCGCATAATATTTCGTTGCAGTCTGCCGGAAAATGGTTGTTGAATTCTGGAATTCAGAACAACGAATCAGATTATAATTCGCATGGTGGAATGCATGCATGGTTTGATTTGGATACGAAAACCTTTTCGTTTTTGTACCCAGAAATCACAGGCTATGCAGTAAATATTTTTTTATTCTTGTACGATTTATTTCCTGAAGAACAATATCTGTTTAAGGCTAAAAAAGCTGCTCAGTGGCTTCTGGAAACCTACCAAGAAAATCCATGGGTTCCCAATCGCGTTTCAAATAACCAGAAAAGTGATGGTTATTTGAATTCCCATACGTTTACTTTTGATAACTGGATTGTGGTTTATGGACTTGCAAGATTGTATGAAGTAACGGGTAAAGAAGTCTACCTAAATAAAGCTCTAGAAATTGCAGATTTTCTGATTTGTTTTCTTCAAAAAGAAAATGGAATGTTTTATCCATTATTTAATGCCGAAAAAATGGAACCGGAAGAAACAAATGATAAATGGTCAAGGCAATCGGGAAGTTTTCACGCCAAAGCTATATTTGCGCTTCTTAAACTACATCAAATAACACAGGGAGGTCGCTTTTACGAATCTGCAGAACGGTTAACTCGAGCCGTACTTAGTCTTCAAGAACCTGATGGTAGGTTTATCACGCATGACGTCAGCCGAAGTACGCTTTTACATCCTCACCTTTATACCTTAGAAGGCTTAGCGTGTTTCGGGTTTATTCGGGAGGATGTAAAATCGATAGAAGCCATTCAGAAAGGTGTCGAATGGATTTTGAAATATCAAAATGAAAATGGTTCGTGTTATTGTTTTTTTCAAGAGGGCAAATTCCGTCCTTATATTCGGGTAGACGTTTTGGCTCAGACGTTACGCATGGGAAGCATTCTTGTGCTCAACAAAAAAGCTTTGCACCTCCAGCCCCATTTAGCCAAATTGAGAGACTCGTTGATCCGTTATCAGTTTCAATCGGGTGCTCAGCAAGGCGGATTTTTATACGGTCAAGAAGAAAATGGCATTTCTCATAATCACGTTAATTCCTGGGTGACCATGTTTGCTACTCAAGCATTGTGGCTGTATGATTTTTATTTAAAGGAGAATCGAAACTACAATTTTGATTATTTTGTTTAACTCATGGCGAAACATAAGAAAAGAATCCTCATTGCTTTTGGCACTCGTCCTGAAGCATTAAAACTTGTGCCTTTAATCCGTTCATTGCGGAGCTCCAAAGATTTTGAGTGCCTTGTTTGTTTAACAGGTCAACATCGTCAGATGCTGGATCAAGTGATTGATTTTTTTAATATCAAAATTAACGATGATCTAAGATTAATGAAAACAAATCAATCATTAGAATATGTGAGCGGAAGAGTGGTGGCTGGATTCGGAAAAATTATTGACAAGACAAAACCTGATCTTGTTTTTGTTCAGGGTGACACAGCCACAGCTTTAATGGTAGGCATTGCAAGTTTTTATGCAAAAGTTCCAATCGCTCATTTAGAAGCTGGACTTAGAACGTGGAAGAAATTTACTCCATTTCCTGAAGAGATAAATCGTAAATTACTTACTCATCTTGCTGACATTCATTTCACCCCAACGAAATCCGCAACTCAAAATCTTCTTCACGAAGGCATTTCTAAAAGTTATATTTTCCAGGCAGGTAATACGATAGTGGACACGGTTCGTATAGCTGCTTCGAACATTAAAAAAACATATCCGATCTTTCAGGATGTTGATCTAAACAAAAAGATTCTTTTTGTGACAGCGCACAGGCGGGAAAGTTTTGGTCGTGGACTTAAACTTATCTTTACTGCCTTTAAACAAATTATAAAATCCTTCCCAAACGCGGAAATTGTTTACCCAGTTCATTTAAACCCAAATGTACTCCAGACAGCTCATAAAATGCTTCAAGGAATCGAACGCATCCATTTATTAAGGCCTTTAACTTATGAGGAAACATTTTGGATTATGCAAAAGTGTTACGCTATTTTAACCGACTCCGGAGGGATACAAGAGGAAGCCCCGTCATTTAAAAAACCGGTTCTCGTTTTGAGAGAAGTAACAGAACGTCCAGAAGGGGTGCGGGCAGGAATAGCCAAAGTAGTAGGAACTGATCCATTTCGAATTTTTAACGCCATGCAGGATCTTTTTTTAAAGCCGAAAGTTTACAAACGGATGATTGCTAAAAGAAATCCATACGGTGACGGACATGCAGCGGAGCATATTTTGAACAATTTAAGACAAGCCTTTCGATTGAAATTGTTGGGCCGTCATTAATTTCCATGTTTTCAATTAAAAAACATCCTTTCTTAGCTGCTTCGATTTTCATTACAGATGTCTGCACTGTTCTATTGAGTTTCTTCATTGCCTATAAACTACGGTTTTCGGGTCTCATCATATCAGCCGACAAAGGAATACCATCTCTGGAAGCTTATTTTCGCGCCATGTTCGTTGTGATTCCAGCTTACCTGCTGATGTTTCGCACTTACCAACTTTACCGACCTGAGCGGCATGTACGCCGGATCTATGAACTTTTGAATATGGTAAAAGCAACAACGATGGCGACTATTATTCTGATGGCGGTTACATTTGTCTATCGAGAATTTAGCTATTCGAGAGCCGTTCTGTTATTAGCGTGGGGGGTTTCTATACTACTTTCTGGCATTGGACGATATTTTTTAATTCAGGTGGAATATTTTATTTGTCGAGAAAAAGAACAGGATCAAGTTTTAATCGTGGGAATTAATAAAAATACAAGAGTTCTTATTAAATGGGTGGAAACTAATCCTCATTACGGCCAAAAAATTGTTGGCGTTCTAACCTATAACAACGTAAATAACGAAAAACATTTCGAAAACATTCCTATTCTAGGAAACATTTCAGACTTGGATGAAATTATTGAACGAGAACACATCGATGAGGTTATCGTAACCGATTCAGGAATTTCTAAAGAGAAAGTCGGCGATCTCATGTTGAAATGTGAAAATAAAATGATAGATTTTAAACTTGCAGCTGATTTTTACGGCTTAATCACTCAACACGTTGATGTTGAATATATTAGCAATGTTCCCCTCATCGGTCTTAAAAGTCTCCCCCTCGATGATATGTGGAATAGAGTAATCAAGAGGCTTTTTGATTTGACGGTTAGTTCTTTAGTTTTAATCATGTTGTGCCCTCTTTTTGTATTGATTGCCATTTTGATTAAATTGTCAAGTTCCGGGCCCATATTTTATCGTCAGGAAAGAATAGGGCGAGACGGAAAAAGGTTTAATATCTATAAATTTAGGACCATGGTCGCTAACGCAGAAAAGGAAACAGGCCCTGTTTGGGCGAAACCTGATGATAGTCGAGTCACTCTTCTAGGACGATTTCTTAGAAAATTTAATTTGGACGAGCTGCCACAGCTTTGGAATGTCTGTATTGGTAATATGAGTTTGGTCGGTCCTAGACCTGAACGGTCACATTTTGTGGAGCAATTTCGCGACCAAATTCCACGTTATATGTCGCGTCACAAAATTAAATCAGGTTTGACTGGTTGGGCTCAGATTCATGGCCTTCGCGGCAATACATCCCTAGAAGAAAGAATCCAATATGATCTTTATTACATGGAAAACTGGACATTGATGATGGATGTTGAAATCCTGTTCGCCACGCTTTTTGCTTTTAAAAATGCTTACTGAACAAGAGGGGAACTTTGACACTTGAAAAAATACGGCAAATCGGAATCGATGTTCGGATGGCACAATATACGGGCATTGGCCGATATATTCGTTCACTCGTCTCGAAATTAGATCGTCGTTCTCAACATTTTCAATTCACATTGGTTGGAGATCCCAAATCTAATAAGGAATTTCCGCCTGAGTTTCAATTTATACCAACCCGTATACCCATTTATAGTTTCAGAGAACAAATAACCCTGCCTCAAATAATCCGTTTCGTAGATTGTCTGCACGTGCCGCATTACAATGCCCCTATTTTCTGGCGGAAAAAACTCGTTGTTACCATTCATGATTTAATCCATCTGCACTTTTCAGAACATCTTTCTCCTTTGGTGCGGCTATACGCTCAAACAATGCTGCCACAAATTGTGCGGCGCGCCGATGCAATCATTGCTGTTTCTGAATATACAAAAAAGGACCTCATAAGGACTTTTGGCACCCAAGAGAATAAGATTACTGTGATCCATCATGGAATAGACCCAAGCTTTTTAATTTCAGAAGAAAAAGGGAATGAAATTTCAGAGAATCGTGAGCGTTACTTTCTTTATGTGGGGCTTCTTAAAGCGCATAAAAATATTAGCGTTTTATTAGAAGCTTTTCGCAGCCTAAAAAATAAGTTGAATCTTCCCGATCTTAAGTTGCGCCTGGTCGGAGTGCCTGATGAAAAACAAAAAATAGTCCGACAATGGCTTGACGCCATTAAAACGCAAAACGACATCCTGCTGACAAAGAGCGTTACCGACGAACAGCTCAAAGAATTTTATCGAAATGCGGTTGCTTTGGTGCTTCCTTCTTTTTACGAAGGCTTTGGTTTCCCGTTGCTGGAGGCAATGGCAGCACAAACTCCGATTATCGCATCGCATACAGCATCCATCCCTGAGGTTTTAGGCGGAACGGCGGGATTATTGTTTGATCCTTATTCAGCATTAGAACTTCAAAATTGCATGGAACGAATATTAATGAACAGCGACTTGCGGCAAAAACTTGTTCAAGAGGGATTGAAACGATTGGATTTCTTCAATTGGGATATAGCGGCAAGAAAAACAGAGCAAGTGTATGACACAGTTCTCGGATCAAATTAAAAAACCTTCTGTTTGCATTGTTCACGACTGGCTCGTGACAATGAGGGGAGGTGAAAAAGTTTTAGAAGCCCTGGCAGGACTTTTTCCAGAAGCTCCGATTTACACCCTTTTCGCAACAAGAAAAAATCTCTCTCCTGATTTGCAAAAACGCAAAATTATCACGTCCTTTCTTCAGTGGGTACCTGGAATTTCCAAATTTTATCGATGGCTTTTGCCGCTTTTCCCGGCTGCCATCAAAACTTTAAACGTTCAAAATTATGACGTTGTCATATCTAGTAGCCACTGTGTAGCAAAATCTATTCCCGTAAAGAAAGATATACCACACATTTGCTATTGCTATACACCGATGCGTTATTTATGGGGGTTTCAGAAGGAATATCTTGGAGAGTTTCCGATCTTTATACAAAAGTTGATCGAGCTTTATTTCAAATTTTTGAAAAGATGGGATATCAAAACAGCGGAAAAGGTAACCGCTTTCATTACTTCCTCACAGTGTGTTGCTGAAAGAATTCGCAAAGTTTATGGACGGGCTGCGTCAATCATTAACCCTCCTGTGGATGTTCCGCCTGAGAAAATCGCAAAAACAAAATCTGACCAAGAAGCATATTTTTTAATTGTGAGTGCCCTAGTGCCTTATAAACGAATCGATATTGCCATCGAAGCATTTAATCAATTGAAACTTCCATTGAGAATCGTGGGTGACGGACCTTTACGCGCAAGGTTACAAACGATGATTCAGTTTGATAAGATTCAATTGGACGGGTGGGTGAGCCAAGACATGCTCTGGGAGAGGTATGCAAATTGTCGAGCTTTCGTTTTCCCAGCTGAAGAAGATTTCGGAATCGTTCCGATCGAAGCACAAATGTTCGGGAAGCCAGTCATTGCTTATGGAAAAGGGGGGATTGATGAGTCTGTTCTGGCTTACAATGAAACGGGAATCAAGAGGCCATTAAATCAAAGTACGGGCTTATTCTTTTACGAACAAAGCGCCTCCGCACTGATTGAGCAAATAAGGAAATTTGAACGCCTTACTTTTGACTCGCAATTTATAAAAACCCATGCCGAGCACTTTAGGTTAGAACGATTTCAAAAAGAAATTACGTGTTTTATGAAAAAGTTTTTGGTTCCTACTTGCTCTGCGCTGTAACCCCAATCCCTAGAAAGCCTTGACATGTTTTTTTCGGTTCTTTCTTGCCGTTGACATGTCGAACAGACCAGGATAATATCAATCCCATGCAGACCTACCCCAAAATAAAAAATGTTCTCTAAGGATTTTCTAATCAATAAGTTAGAACAAATAACTGAATTCAGTTTTGCGGGAGCTCTTTTTTTATTGCCATTTTCAAAAGCTCTGCTTGAGCTTTTCCTTTCCGTGTCATTGATCTCGTGGTTTCTCCTTAAAATTATAAGCGGCTCTTCGTTTTCACAAAACCGATCCCTTCTTATAATTATGGGGCTTTTTATCATTAGCTCTTCTCTTTCCGCATTCACTTCTGGTTTTCCTTTGCTTGCTACACGCGGAATTATTAAATTGATTCGATATAGCTTGGTTTTGCTCGTTAGCTTTGACTTACTTCAAGATTCTAAGAAATTGAAACGCCTTTGTTTCATTGAATTTTTATGCTTTTTAGCAGTGCTAGTTGATGCCCTCGCACAACGCATTATAGGAAAAGACCTGATATCTGGAATCCCGGTACAGTATGCCGATCAACAGGTTCGTCTTACGGCGCCTTTTCATGCCTATGGTCTATTGGGCGCTTTTCTGATGGCCCTTTTACCAATCCTAATTGTTATTATTTTTATAAAAAGCAAAAAGCATGGATTTAAAACCATGTTTCTTTTGGTCATTCCCGCTGTTGCTTTCTACGTGCTTTACAAAACTCATTCGCGAGGCGCGTGGTTGGCAGCGCTTGGTTCCTGGTTATTGTTTGCGGTAATAATGCGGCAAAAGATGTTGATTGCTGGCATTATCGGAATTTTTTTGGTTGCGCCGTTCGTTCTTCCTCGTAATGCACTCATCCACCTTGATATTGAACGTAAAGAACAATCCTTGGTAGAACGCTATTATCTTTGGGACAGAGCGATTCAGGTAATTAAAGCAAGACCATGGTTTGGTTGTGGAATTAATACTTACGGGCGTAACTATTCCAAATTCGATAAAACTAAAAGCTGGAGAGTCCCCGGCTATTACGTACACAATGGGTACCTTCAAATTGCGGCTGAAACAGGCTTGGTGTCACTCGCTTTATTTCTTTTGCTGATTTTTACAGGATTAAAATCCGCTTACTTAGCATTTAGGAAATCAAGCGGAGACCAAAAACTTTTGGTCGCAAGTCTTATAACAGGCTTTTCAGCGTTGCTTTTACAAGCTATTGTCGACACTACTTTGCACAACACACAATCAGCTGTTCTCATCTGGTGTTTTCTTGGGCTCCTACTATCCATGCAAGGAAGGCTGGTGAAATATGAATGAGTACCAAAAAGTCCCGCTCGCAGTTGTTATTATCACTAAAAATGAGGAGAAAAACCTTCCCGACTGCTTGGAAAGCGTTAAATGGGCGGAAGAAATCGTTGTTGTGGATGACAATAGTTCCGATCGAACAGTTGAAATCGCGAAAACATTTACAGAAAAAGTCATCATTCGTAAAATGGATGTGGAAGGGAAGCACCGTAATTTTGCCTACTCGCAAGCAACGCAAGAATGGGTTCTTAGTTTAGACGCGGATGAGCGGGTGAGCCCAGAACTTGCTCTGGAACTTAAAACCGTGGTTACCGAAAATGATCCGTCTTTTTCAGGCTACGCAATTCCAATCAAAACATTTATTGGAAAACGATGGATCAAAAAAGCAGGTTACTATCCAGCCCGTAAGCTGCGTTTGCACAGAAAAGGAAAGTTTCGTTATGAAGAAGCAGGAGTGCATCCGCGGGCTTTTTTAGATGGTAAGGAGCGCCCTCTGAAAGGCGATATCCTCCATTTTGGTTTCCGTGATTTTACACATTTCATTGACAAGCTAAACAACCAAACAACGCTTGAGGCTGGAAAATGGGTCGAGGATAAACGTCGCATTACACACGGAAAAGTTATTTTCAAATTACTCGATCGTTTTTCGCGGAATTATTTCAGCAAAAAGGGATTTCAAGACGGATTTACGGGATTCATTATGTCTGTTTTTCATGGGCTTTATCAATTATTCACGTATGCAAAATATATCGAACTTAAAAATGAAAATCGTTAAAACAAAGCAAGTTGTTTTTATAGATCGCGACGGAGTGATTAATGAAGACCCTATTGGGGATTATGTAAAACACTGGGAGGATTTTCGCTTTATCCCAGGGACAATCAAAGCGCTAAAAAAAATATATAAAGCGGGATTCGGGATTGTCATTATCTCCAATCAAGCAGGAATTGGTGATGGTCTCTATCCAGAAAGTGCTTTAAAAATAATCACAGCCAACATGCTTTTCGAGCTTAAGAAGAATGGAATTGAAATTCAAGGCGTTTATTATTGTCTTCATGGAAAAGACGCTAATTGCGATTGCAGAAAACCGAAAACTGGTCTCTTCCGGCAAGCTGCTCGAGAAATAGATTTTAATCCGTCCGGAACTTACTTCATCGGAGATAAGGCTTCCGATATTCAAGCGGGTAAAAATTTTGGCCTTCGAACCCTTTTTGTACTAACAGGGCACGGAAAAAATGACCGACCAAAGCTTAAAGGGGCGGAAGAGCCAGAACATATTTTTCATTCCCTTACTGAAGCCGTCGATTACATTTTGAAACAGAAACAATAATGACAAAAATCTTAATCCTCTATGTCGACGCAGGGCAAGGCCATCGAAAGGTCGCTGAAGCCGTCGCTGAAGAGCTGAAATCTCGCAACACCTCAGAACTCCAAGTTGAAGTTTCTGACGCATTAGAAAAAACAAACTGGCTTTTTCGCTGTTCTTATCCGGTTATTTATCACCGCTTGGTGGTGTGGGCCCCTTGGCTGTGGGGTTTTTTTTATTATTTCACTAATTTATCAGTCGTTTATTTTTTGATTGCTCCGCTAAGGTCTTTTTGGAATTGGATCCAATCCGGGAAACTACGCCGTTACTTAACGAAAGAACGTTTTAACTACATTGTATTTACCCACTTTTTTCCAGCCGAAGTATGTGCTACCGCAAAGAAAAAAGGGCTAATCGATTCAAAATTAATTACCATCGTAACCGATGTTATTCCTCATGCGGTATGGCAAAATTCCGGAACCGACTTCTATTGGGTTATGGCAAGTGAAAGTGCCGAAGTTCTTTTGAGAAACGGGATTACACCTACTCAGATTCATCCAAACGGTATTCCTGTTTCATCCGAGTTCTTAGAAAAAGTTGATGTTTCTGCTTTGAAAAATAATTTTGGTCTTAAACCAAACCGCCTCACCGTTCTATTCACAAGCGGAAGTTTTGGAATTGGTCCCACAGAAACCGTACTTGATTCCTTTGAGAATTTGCGGGATAAAATTCAGGCGTTGGTTGTTTGTGGAAAAAACCAGACTCTTTTTGAGACCTTAAACCGAAAACGTTTTCCGTTTCCAGTAGTTTTATTTGGTTTCGTCGACAATATGCACGAACTCATGTCTGTGGCCGATTTGCTTGTTGCCAAACCTGGAGGAGCTACAACTTGCGAAAGCCTGGCGAAAAAACTTCCCATGGTCATCATGTCACCAATCCCTGGTCAGGAAAGCTACAATGCCAAATGGCTCGTCAGTCGCGGCGCAGCATTTCAAATCAAAGATCCAGGTGAAATCAAAGATATCGTTTCAAAAATTGTAAATCAGCCCCATACCCTTGATGCAATGAAGCAAGCAATTGAACGCATTGCAAAGCCCCAAGCTGCAAGCGATATTGCTAATTTCATATTGAGCGATTTTAAAAAATGATAAGCAGGCAATAAGAATGAACGATACTATTAAACAACTTAAAAATTACTTAGAGATGATAAAACAAAGCGGCGTCGACGTCATTCAACTAACCCAACAGAAGCCGGAGGAAAAAACGAGACAATCTCTCGGAAGTACTCTTAGTAGCACAAGCCAAAAAGAAAACCTTCTTTCCTTGAGAAATGATGCGCTGAGCTGCGTACACTGTAACGAACTTGCAAGAACGCGAAAAAGTGTTGTCTTCGGATCTGGAAACGCCAACGCTCAACTCGTTTTTGTGGGTGAAGCTCCCGGGCATGATGAAGATTTGCAAGGACTTCCGTTTGTGGGGCGTGCCGGACAACTACTGACAAAAATTATCGAATCAATCGGACTTTCGCGACAAAACGTTTTTATCTGTAACGTTTTAAAATGCCGTCCGCCTGGGAATCGAAATCCGCTACCTGAAGAAATTGCCAATTGCGAACCTTATCTTTTTAAACAGCTTGAAATTATCCAACCTAAAGTGATTTGTGCGCTTGGAACATTTGCGGCACAAACACTTCTTAAAACAGAGGCTTCAATTTCCTCGTTAAGAGGAAGATTTCACGAATTTCGCGGAAGCAAACTGATTTGCACCTTTCATCCGGCATATCTTTTAAGAAATCCTGAAGAAAAAAGAAAAGTTTGGGAAGATATGAAAATGATTCGTGCCGAACTTAGCAAACCATAGGTAGCCCATTAAAATGTTAGCCCAGGAAGAAAAAATACAACTTGTGGATGTGGCCATTCCACTGCCGATTCAAGATCCTTACACCTATCGACTGCCAGCAAACCTTGCCGGACAATTGCAAGTGGGCTGTAGAGTTCGGGTTCCATTCCAAAATCGAACCATTGTCGGATATGCCGTTGCTTTAGATTCTGTTCGGGCTGTCGAACGTCCAAAAGATATTTTAGAGGTGCTAGATACTGAACCCGTCTTAAGCGACCATCATTTGCGGCTGGCGAAATGGATCAGCGAATACTATTTTTCAAGTTTGGGAGAAGCCATTTCGAATATGATTCCCAGATTTTTAAAAGCTATTCCCAAAGTTCTGATAAGCGAAACAGTTCATACTGAAAAATCGGAATTGGTTCGCTTAAACGAAGAACAGCATGAGGCATTTTCTAAATTAAAAACACACATCATCGAAAAACGTTTTTCAGAACTATTTATTTTTGGGGTTACTGGTGGCGGAAAAAGCGAACTCTATATCCGCGCTATCATGGAGGTTTTAAAGCAGGGAAGAAGCGCTATCTGTCTTGTTCCAGAAATTGCGCTGACGGAGCAATTGAAACTTTTTTTTACGCAGCACTTCCACGATACGCTTGAAATTTTGCATAGCAAGCTAAGCGATAAAGACCGAACGGCAGCTTGGCATCGAATTCAAAGAGAAGAAAAGCAAGTAATTCTAGGAGCTCGCTCGGCCGTTTTCGCTCCCATGCCTCATTTAGGTCTCATCATCATGGATGAAGAGCAGGAGGGAAGTTATAAACAAGATAATGTGCCGCGTTATCATGCGCGGGAAGTGGCGCGCTGGCGCGCACAAGATGTGGGCGCTGTTTTTGTAATGGGAACAGCTACCCCAACCCTTGAAACCATGTACCGCGCCTCTGCCGGCGAAGTGGAAATGCTGACACTTTCCAAACGGATAGACGGCAAATCGATGCCAGAGGTCAGAATTGTCGATCTGAAACAAGCGACCGAAATCAGCAAACAATCCATTATTATTTCTCCTCGCTTGCAAGATGCAATCCAAGAAGCGCTAGATCATAAAAACCATGTGCTTCTTATGTTGAACCGACGGGGATTTTCAACCCAGGTGCGTTGCCTGAAATGTGGCGATGTGCTTTTTTGCTCGCACTGTGCTGTGGCGTTAACCTTTCATCAAGGTCAGCAAGAAGTCATCTGTCACTACTGCAATTTTCATATGTTTATCCCCAAGCTCTGTACACAGTGCGGAAATCCGCTTTTCAAGTTCAGCGGAATTGGCACCGAAAAAGTCGAAAGTGAGGTAGCAAGGCTTTTTCCAAAAGCACGGATTGCACGGCTGGATACAGACACCACACGAAAGAAAGGAGCGCATGAACAAATCCTTTCTCGGTTTCGCGCCCACGAAATTGACATCCTGGTAGGTACGCAAATGATTGCAAAGGGCTTTGACTTTCAACATGTTACGCTCGTAGGGATTGTTAATGCTGACACCGGACTTTTGCTTCCAGATTTCAGGTCAGGAGAACGTACGTTTCAGCTCTTAACCCAAATGGCAGGACGTACAGGCCGAGGCAAAGAACGGGGGATGGTTTTGATTCAGACTTATTCTCCAACCCATTACACCATTCAGTTTGCAGCCAAACATGATTATTCTGGTTTTTTTGCTGAAGAAATCGAAAGGCGCAAATCTCTTCAGTACCCTCCATTCACAAAATTGATCAACATTATTTTCAGAGGAAAAAAAGAGTTAGCGGTACGCGAACAATCGCTTGTATTTCACAATTTGCTAAAAGAGAAAAATCAGGATTCGAGCGTTGAATTGATCGGGCCCGCTCCACTTCCTCTTTACAAATTAAGGGGGCACTTCCGCTGGCACTTGATGTTGCGCGGTCCCAAAATAGAGGCGATGCATCAGCTTGCGCGATCTGGTCTTGAAAGTTTTAAACGTAAAGCAGGGGTATATCTCGCCATTGATGTAGATCCTGTAACTATTCTGTGAGTTAGCTTTGATTGAACTTAAACTTCAAAAGGGTTAAGATAAAACAATAATTGAAGGAAACTATGGCCGTACTTAAAGTTCTCGAATATCCTAATCAGGTTTTGTCTGCAAAGGCTAAAACCGTAGAGTCTATAAGCAAAAAGGATCTCGATTTGATTCATGATATGGCTGATACCATGTATCAAGAAGACGGGGTAGGGCTTGCCGCACCGCAAATTGGAGTATCGAAGCGAATTATTGTGGTTTCGCCAAACGCGCGACGGGGCGAAGAACAGGCCTATATCAACCCCGAACTTCTCTGGCAATCCACGGATCAAGAAATAGGTGTGGAGGGATGCCTGAGCCTTCCTGGCATCTCATGTGAAGTTCGCCGCGCGAAAAAAATCAAATTAAAAGCTCTAAATTTAAAAGGGCTGGAACAGATTTTAGAGTTCGAAAACTTTCCGGCCAGAGTCATTCAGCATGAAATTGATCATTTGAACGGAATTCTTCTGATTGACCGTGTTGACTTTAATCAGCGCCAAGCTTTGCTAGGTACCTACCAACGTCTCTAGCCAACGGATGAAAATTATTTTTTTTGGTTCCTCTGATTTCTCTGTCCCCATTTTAAAAACGTTGCTCTCTTCAGGGCATTCTGTTGTCCTTGTAATCACAACCCCTGACCGGAAAAAAGGAAGAGGCCAAAAATTAGCGCCCACGGTCGTGAAAACCTTTGCTCAAGGAAAAAATTTATCAGTATTGGCGCCAGAAAAATTGTCCATTCCTTCCGTAGTTGACACAATCAGACAAGCAGCTCCAGATTTTATGGTGATTGCCTCGTACGGGAAAATGGTCCCGGAATCAATATTTTCTCTGCCTAAAATTGCTCCGCTCAATGTTCATCCTTCTCTCCTGCCGTGGCACCGGGGAGCCTCCCCGATTCAGGCGGCCATTTTGGAAGGGGATCAAAAAACGGGGGTAAGCATAGCAGATGTCACTAAGGAGTTAGATGCCGGCGACCTTTTCGGTCAAGCTGAAACCGAAATTGAAGAAAATGAAAATGCGCTTGAACTGAGTGGGCGCCTTTCAGAAATTGGATCCAACCTTGTCCTTAAGACAATAAACGAGTTCATCCACGGTAAAGTTTCCAGAATTAAACAAGATTCCTCTAAATCCAGTTATGCTAAAAAACTTGAGCGTGATTCCGGACATATTAATTGGGAACAACCAGCTTTACTGATTCACAGACAAGTACGTGCTTATTATCCCTGGCCTTCGGCTTTTACTTTTTTTCATGGAAAACGCCTGAAAATTTTAGCGGCACATCAGGCAAAAATCCAATCCGATCAAAACAAAATGCCAGCGGGTACAATCATCAAGATTGAACAAAATAAATCGATTCATGTTCAAACTCAAAAAGGTGCCCTTGAACTTATTCGCGTTCAACCAGAGGGGTGCAAAGAGATGAGCGCTTTTGAATTTGCCTTGGGCCAAAGAATAAAAATGGGGGATCGCTTCGAATCAATATGAAACGAGTCCTGCACTTAACAACTCATTTGAATATTGGCGGCATCACTTCTTACATTAAGCTAATCACCAAAGAAATGCAGAAGTTAGGCTATGAATTTTTCGTGGGCTCAAGCGGCGGAACTCAGGAAGAGATACTCGAAGAACAGGGTGTGCGCTGCTTGAACTTAAATATTCGAACAAAAAGTGAGCTAAGCCCAAAGTTATATTTAGCCATCCCTAAACTTTTAGATTTTATACGTCGAGAAAAAATTGACCTTATCCATGCGCATACCCGCGTTACTCAAGTGCTTTCTTGGTGGATTCGGTTGTTGTCCGGAAACCCCTATGTTTCTACTTGTCACGGCTTTTACAAACGTCGAATCGGACGCAGATTGTTCCCGGCCTGGGGAAATCATGTCATCGCTATCAGCAAGCCAGTAGAAGGTTCTCTTATTCACGACTTCCACGTCAAACTGAACAGGGTAAGTACCATTTTTAATGCAATCGACATTGATGATCTTAAATCGCGATTTCAGAAAAAAAATCCTGAGGCTATTCGAAAAGAGTTAAATCTTTCAAAAACAAGCAAAGTCATTGGAATCGTTGCTCGCGTCGTAGCAGATAAAGGGCATGAATATTTCTTGCGAGCGGCTGAAAAATTAATTCATGATTCGCATCCTGATGTAAAAATCCTAATCGTTGGGGAAGGACCTTATTTAAAACATACGAAACAATTGGTCCACGAGCTTCATCTTAGCGACTATGTTTTATTTTTGGGGAACATTAATGACATTACTTATGCTCTTGCAGTGATTGATATCTTTGTCCTTCCGGCGATCTGGAGAGAAGGTTTTGGGCTTTCTATTATCGAAGCAATGGCTTTGACGAAACCTGTTATTGTAACGAACATTTGGGCTTTAAACGAGCTGGTCCATAACCGCGTCAATGGTCTTCTGGTGGAGCCAAAAGATATTGAGGGCCTGGCAAAGGCTATACGAGAACTGTTAGCCGATAAAGAACTATATGAAAGAGTTGCGCACAATGGCGCTGAAATGGTGAAACGAGAATTTTCAATCTCACAGATGGCTCAACGCGTTGATAAGTTGTATCAACAAATCTTAGCAGACGTATCTCAACGCTAAATCGTACTTGACCGCTCATACTATAAACAGTAAAATATTTGTTTATATTGCACCATTTTATAAGTCCATATCACAAGGAGGGTTGCATAAAATGAAGGTAAGAGTTGGCATTAACGGTTTTGGACGCATCGGAAGAAACATCTTCCGCGCTGGTTTTAGAAATAAAAATATTGAATTTGTTGCTATCAATGACTTGCCCACTGACACCAAAACCCTTGCACACCTTTTAAAATATGACTCCACATTTGGAATCTTAGATGCTTCCGTTGAAGCGAAAGCAGGAGCTCTCATTGTTGACGGCAAAGAACTTAAGGTGCTTGCTTACAAAAGCCCAGCTGAAATTCCGTGGGGCCAACTGGGCGTAGACATGGTAATCGAATCTACAGGTGTTTTTACAGATGCTGAGAAGGCAAAAGGACACCTCGCAGGCGGCGCCAAAAAGGTGATTATTTCTGCACCAGCTAAAAACGAAGACATTACAATTGTGCTGGGTGTTAATGACAGCAAATATGATCCAGAAAAACACAACATCATTTCAAACGCATCTTGCACCACCAACTGCCTTGCGCCGGTGGCCAAAGTGATTCATGAAAACTTTGGAATTATTCACGGCCAGATGACGACGGTTCATTCTTACACCAACGACCAAAGAATTTTAGATCTGGTCCATAGCGATTTAAGACGCGCCCGTTCCGCAGCTGTTTCAATTATCCCGTCTTCCACCGGAGCTGCCAAAGCGATCGGTTTGGTTCTGCCGGAATTAAACAAGAAGTTAGACGGTTTCGCGTTGCGGGTCCCAACACCGGATGTATCTGTTGTTGACCTTGTTTGTGAAGTCCAAAAGGAAACGAGCACTGAAGAGGTTAATGCGGTTCTAAAAAACGAAGCAGAAGGAAAGCTTAAGGGAATTTTGGAATATTGTGAGGCTCCACTTGTTTCTATAGATTTCAAAGGAAATCCACGCTCTTCCATCGTTGACGCTGCTCTTACCAAAGTGATTGACAAGAAATCTGTGAAAGTGGTGGCGTGGTACGATAACGAATGGGGTTACAGTAATCGCTGTGTTGACCTAGCAGTTTACGTTGGGCAACGGTTGCCACACGCAGCTGCAAGCGTTAAGTAATTCAAGTCCATTTTTCTATCACACAACTTCCGCCTGTATTTTCTATGAGTTACCAAACGATCAAAGATATTGATGTCCGAGGAAAACGAGTCATCGTACGAGTTGATTTTAATGTTCCCATTGATGAAAAAGGTAAAATCAGCGATGAAAGCAGGATTGTTAAAACGCTTCCCACCATCCAATATTTGATCGCTAAAGGAGCTCGCACCATTCTTATTTCGCACTTAGGCCGCCCGAAAGGAGGAAAGGATCCGCAATTCAGTTTAAAACCCGTTTCAGAACGTTTGTCGAAACTACTAAAGAAACCTGTTAAGTTTGTTTCCGACTGCATTGGCACTGTTGCAAAAAATGGAACGGCAGCGTTAAAGAACGGAGAAGTGGTTTTACTTGAGAATTTGAGATTTTATCCTGAAGAGGAAAAAAATGACCCCACCTTTTCAAAGTCACTCGCATCGCTCGCAGAAATATATGTGGATGACGCTTTTGGTGTTGCACACAGAGCTCACGCTTCTACCGTTGGAATTACGCAATTTCTCCCTTCGGTGGCCGGGCTTTTGCTTGCCAAAGAAATTGAGTATTTTGATCGAGTCCTTAAAGATCCCAAGCGGCCTTTTGTGGCCATTTTAGGTGGAGCTAAAGTAGTCGATAAAATTAAAGTCATTGAAAATTTAATGACTAAGGTGGACTATCTTCTAATCGGCGGGGCGATGGCCTACACGTTTTTAAAAGCGCGGGGCCATAAAATTGGAAGTTCAAAATTTGATTTTGAGGGATTGGATCTCACGAAACAAATTTTAGAAAAAGCGAAACAATCCAAAATCCAATTTATTTTACCACTTGATCACATCGTTGCTGAAACGGTTACAGAAAATGCAAAGACAGATATCTCAGAAATTGACATTTCAGAAGGTTGGATTGGTGTTGATATCGGCCCTAAAACGATAGAAAGGTTTCAAGCTGTGCTCACAAAAGCGAAAACGGTTATTTGGAACGGACCATTGGGTGTATTTGAAATTAAAGCTTTTTCAAACGGAACGCGCCAAATTGCAGAATCGATGGCCCAACTAAAAGGGGCTACAACCGTTATTGGCGGAGGAGAAACAGCGGCAGCGGTTGTTGAACTGGGACTTGAAGATCGAATGTCCCATGTTTCCACTGGTGGTGGAGCTTCTCTGGAATATTTAGAAGGTAGGGCGCTTCCAGGAATTGAAGCTCTCTCAAGTCAAACTAAAGAGAAAATTCTAAAATGAAACGTCCTTTGATTGCCGGCAATTGGAAAATGTTCAAGACCATTTCTGAGGCAATTAATCTCGTTAACATTATCAAAGCCGGTGTTCACAAAATCACGGATTGCGATATTGTCATTTGTCCGCCATTTACCGCATTAGCCGCTGTATCCGAAACTATTCGGGATACCAAAATCGATTTGGGTGCCCAAAATATGCATTCGGAAACGGAAGGGGCTTTCACGGGGGAGATTTCTCCGATGATGCTTAAAGACGTAGGCTGTCGATATATCATTCTAGGGCATTCGGAACGTCGACAACATTTTAAGGAAACAGACGAAATGATCAATAAAAAAGTGATTGCTGCTTTAAAGTATACTCTTGTCCCAATCCTTTGTTTGGGTGAAACATTAGTTGAGCGAGAAGCGCGCCGTGCTTTTGAAGTCGTAAAGCAACAATTTGATCAATCTTTAAAAAATTTAAAGCCCGAAGAGGTCGAACGTGTCGTCATTGCCTACGAGCCCGTTTGGGCTATTGGGACTGGACGAACCGCCACGCCTGAGCAGGCAGAACAAATGCATTCTTATATCCGAAGGTTGTTAAATGAGCAATATGGGGAAGCGGTAGGCGAGCGAATCGCTATTCTTTATGGTGGAAGTGTCAAGCCTGACAACACTGCACAGCTGATGGCAAAGCCCAATGTCGATGGCGCTTTAGTGGGCGGCGCTTCAATTAAAGCGGAATCATTTATTCAAATTGTAACCAATGCACAGCAACATGAAACGCCCACTGCCCCTAAACGGTAAATGAGGAGATAAAATGGTAGCCGCCATTGTCGTTCTGCATGTTCTGGTTTGCCTTTTTTTGATTTCGGTTATTTTGCTTCAAGCAGGCCGTGGTCAAGGGCTGAGTTGGGGTGTTTTTGGCGGAACGCCACAATCGATCTTGGGCACAAAAACCGCAAGTTTTTTAAGCCGAGTGACTACAGGATGCGCCATTATCTTTTTGGTTACCTGCATTGCTTTAAACATAATTGAAACTCAAAAATCACGTTCGCTTTTAACAACACCGAATAAAAGAATTTCACAGGTAGATTTTGCTAAGATTAAAGAAGCTTTGGAAAAAGCAGAGCGGGCTAAAAAATCAGAAACAACCACAAAAACAGAACAAATCAAAACCGCAATTCCTTCTAGGGCTACTCCATCTCAAACACCAGCACCTGCGGCTCGAGCGGCAGAACCGACAACACCGTCTACCACTACTTCTGCTGGACCCTCTACTCAAACATCTAAAACGTAAGCGAACTTCTTACCGCTTCAATTTCAGGTTTAGACACTCGACATATTGTGCCAGATAATTTATGATGTTGGATTATGCAAACTGAAGAAAAATCAGCACGATTTATCCGCGGGATTGGGCCTCGCCGTTTTGAAGCGCTGAATCGCCTAGGCGTTCAAACCATACGGGATCTATGTTATTTTTTTCCCCGCCGTTACGAAGACCGCTCCAACTTCCAACCGATTGCTCAAATCGCGCCCGGTAATGACGTTGCCATACGTTGCGAAGTTCTTGCCCTTGGTGTTCGCCCGCTTAAACAGCGCTCTATTTTTGAAATGATGGTAGGAGATCCGTCTGGCGTCATTCCAGCAGTTTGGTTCAACCAGCCTTATCTTAAAAATCAATTCAAAATGGGAGATCAAATTATTTTGAGCGGTAAAGCTGAACAATATCAAGGCCGTTTGCAACTGAGTTCTCCGGAATACGAACGAATTGAAGAGGGAGAAGGAGACATGATTCACACAAGTCGAATCACTCCTATTTATCCGCTAAGCGAAGGTTTGGCCCAGCGATCTTTGCGCGCAGCAATGAAGGAAGTGGCAGATCATTACATTTCAAAGGAAATAAAAGAATTTTTACCTGAATCGATCCGAAAGAAATATTCGTTGATGGAATTGTCGAAAGCAATCCAAACCATGCATTTTCCAGAGGATTTTGAAACTTTAGCATCTGCCCGCAAACGCATCATTTTTGATGAATTTTTCGTGTTTGAATCGATTCTTTTTTCAAAAATACGAGCTATTCAATCTAAAGAACGTGCTACGCCGTTTCAAAATAATCCAAATTTTCTTTCAGAATTTCGTAAAGCCCTGCCGTTCGAATTAACCAAAGATCAAGAAAAGGTAATCCTGGAAATTTTGGTTGATGTAACAAACGAGGTTCCAATGAACAGGCTCTTACAAGGCGAGGTGGGATCTGGAAAAACAATGGTAGCTGCTTTTTTTCTCTTTTTAGCTGCCAAGAACAATTTACAAAGCGTGCTTCTAGTTCCTACCGAGATCTTAGCGGAGCAACATTTTAAAACACTGAGTAAGCTGCTGACACCTCTTGGGATTTCGCTAACGCTTCTCACGGGAAGTGTTGAAGAAACAGAACGGACGCAAATAATTCTAAATATCAAGTCAGGAAACATTTCCGTTCTTATTGGAACCCATGCGCTGTTGCAAGAAGACGTCCAATTTAAAAATTTGGGGTTGGTCGTGATTGACGAGCAACATCGATTCGGAGTCCGTCAACGCGCCAAATTAATCCTGAGACGTCCACGGCCGCATTTACTTGTCATGACGGCGACTCCGATCCCGCGCACGCTTGGTCTTACTCTTTATGGAGATCTTGATATTTCAACCATACGCGAGCTCCCAAAAGGGCGAAAAGAAATCAAAACTTACTGGATCAATCAAGATAAAGAACCAGAGGTTTTGGAACGGATTCGATCTCGCATTTCTGAAAATAATGAACAGGCATATATTCTTTTTCCTCTGATCGAAGAAATGGAGTATTCCAACTCACAAACAGACCAGTTAAGTGCTGCGAAGCAGGAGTGTGAGCGCCTTAGAAAAGGAATTTTTAAAGGTATTCCCGTTGGATTGGTACATGGACGCTTAGTGAAAAAGGAGCGTGACAAAGTGATGCAAAAATTTTATGCAGGGGAAATTAAAGTGCTGGTTGCCACCTCTGTGATTGAAGTGGGTGTGGACAATCCTAATGTTACGTACATGGTGATTGAAAATGCAGAACGGTTTGGGCTTTCCCAGCTTCATCAAATGCGTGGGCGAATCGGGCGGGGCGATAAAGAAGCAAGTTGTTTTTTATTCGGAAACCCAAATACGGAAGAAGGAAAGAAACGGCTCCGAATTTTAACTAAAGCTCACGACGGTTTTGCAATTGCAGAAGAAGATCTTATAATTCGAGGGCCAGGGGACTTTTTCGGAACAAAACAAAGCGGTCTCCCATTCTTTCAAATTGCAGATTTGATCCGTGATTCTGAAATGCTTGTTATTGCTCGAAGCGAAGCTAAAAAACTTATCGACGATGACTCCGATTTTTCTAAGCCGGAACATCATTTGTTGACCGAAGAAATGAACCTTAGGCGCCCCAGGTTCCAATCTCAATGAGAATCATCGGCGGCGCGCTTAAGCGGCGAAAGCTCTGCTTTCCTAAAACACCCCTTACGCGTCCTGTAACGGATCGCGCCAAAGAGACGATCTTTAATGTGTTAGGAACGTTGTGCGAATCAGCAACCGTGCTCGATCTTTTCGCTGGAAGCGGAGGGTTAGGAATAGAAGCGTTAAGCCGCGGGGCAGGTGAAGTTTGTTTTGTGGATATGGCCAAAGCCTCTTTTCTGTGTATTGAACAAAATTTAAAAGCCCTCAATCTTAAATCCTCAAGTTTCATCTTAAAAATGCCTATTTTTGATGCCCTCGACAAGCTTCAGAAACGAGGCAAAACGTTTAACCTAATCTTTCTGGATCCCCCTCATAATAAAGGACTTATAAAAAAAGTATTGCACCGTCTGGACCGTTCTGATATAGTACCACCCTTCGGAAACATAGTGGTTGGACACTCAAACCTAGAAGGCCTACCCAAGGATTTAGAAACGCTTTGCCACCAGCGAAGTATCAAAATCGGGCAGACCTTTGTTAGTTTTTTAAGTAAAGCGGGTAACTCGTGAATAGACTAAAGCAAAGAAGGGCGCTTTACCCTGGAAGTTTTGATCCAGTTACTTTTGGTCATATTGATTTGATTGACCGTGCACGGAAGACCTTTGACCGCGTTTTTGTGGCCGTGGCTGTTAACAGCGAAAAGAAACCTTTATTCTCTGTTGAAGAGCGCGTAAAACTGCTGAAGCAGGCGGTTGGAAAGAAAAAAGGCGTGGTGATAGATACATTCGATGGTTTAATGGTTGATTATGCTCGATCTAAAAAACTTGGCATTATTATCCGCGGTCTTCGCGCCACTTCTGATTTTGATTATGAATTTCAGATGGCGCTGACCAATCGATTGCTTGCTGAAGATATTGATACCATGTTCTTAATGCCTTCTGAAAAACATTTTTATATTTCATCGCGCTTAATTAAAGAGATCGCCCAACTCGGTGGAGACGTTTCACGTTTTGTGCCACCATTTGTGAAGCGTGCGTTAAGTGAACAATTATCTTAAGAAAAGTGAGCATTCAAAAACATGATTCTCAAAGTTGCCGGATTCAAAGAAGGGGTATTAGAGCAACTTGAAACGGCACACGATCCGAACGAGCTCGATTTAGAATTCGTAGATTTACATTATCACAAAAAAGTTGCTCTTGAGGGAGTAGCTGAACGAATCAAACAGACGGTTACGTTTCGCGGGGTGCTCACAAGTGAAATTGACCAGATTTGCGGGCGCTGCTTAGAACACATTCAGAGCACAGTATCGACACCGTTTGATTTGTCATACGATATTCACAACCAAGAAACGATCGATACAACAAACGATTTGCGGGATCTTCTAATTTTAGGGCATCCAGATCGTTTCCTGTGTGATGTGAACTGTCACGGTATTTGTACCCACTGTGGTATAAATTTGAATCGCGAAACATGTCAGTGTTCAAAATCGGATGAATCTTCTCAAGCATTGAGTCAACTAAAAGATATAATAAGAAAGAAGGAAAGATAAATGGCACATCCAAAACGTAGGCATTCGAATACAAGGACTCGACTCAGGCGGACTCATGATCGGCTAAAAACCCGTTCACTTTCAAAATGTTCAAACTGTGGGCGGTTGATACTGCCACATCGCATTTGTGTTTATTGCGGTTATTATAAAGGCCGACAAGTAATTACACTGGCGGTGAAAACAAAAGAAAAACCGGGAACAACACATGATTAAGATTGCAGTCGACGGAATGGGTGGTGATTATGCTCCTCAGTTAGTTGTAGAAGGTGCTGTTCAAGCCGCAAATAGTTTTGAAGACTTGGAAATCACAATCGCAGGACGAGAAGACGCAATCAAACGTGAGCTTTATCGTCATAAAGTTCCGGGCGGAAAAATTTCGATCCGTCACGCTTCAGAAGTTGTTGAAATGAGCGATTCTCCGGTTCAGGCCATTAAGAAAAAGAAAGATTCCTCTCTTTCTGTTTGCATCCAATTACTCAAACAAAAGGAAGTCGAAGCGGTAGTGACCGCTGGAAATACGGGAGCTGCCGTTGCTGCATCAACCTTGAACCTTGGATTATTGCCAGGCATTAAACGGCCGGGGATTTTAATTACCATTCCAACGTTGCATGGTATTTCGGTTGCCATTGATGTGGGAGCTAATATCGATCCTACCCCAGAACACTTACTTCAATATGCAGTTATGGCCGATGTTTACTCACGTTATCTCCTCAAAAAGAAAAAACCTTCTATTGGTCTTTTGAATATTGGCGAAGAAGAATCAAAAGGAACTGAAACTCTACAGGAAGCCTACAAACTAATCCGCGACTCGGGGTTGAATTTTATCGGCAACATCGAAGGCCGCGATTTCTTCACTGGCAAATCAGACTGCATCGTGTGCGATGGATTTGCAGGAAATGTGGTCTTAAAGACCACTGAAAGCATTTTTGAGATGATGATCAAACTCATCACTAAAGAAATCCAAAAAGATTGGCTAGCCCGGCTTGGCGCCCTCCTTTGCAAACCCGCTTTTGAATCGATTCGAAAAGAAACAAATTATGAAGAAGCCGGTGGTGCACCACTCCTTGGCGTTGATGGAGTTGTCATCATTGGGCATGGAATTTCATCTGCTAAAGCAATTTGCAACGCAATCCGTGTTGCTCGCGAATCAATCCTTGAGCAGGTGAATGATCGAATCATCGATGGTATTTCAAGCCGTATTAATGCGAATTCAAATTTCCTTCCAAAATCAATCCCCATTCCAAAAGTGAATCCTTAACTAACATGACCCAAAAACGAGTTGGCATTCTCGGGCTCGGAGCCTATCTCCCCGAGAAGGTCCTCACAAACCAAGATTTGGAAAGAATGGTTGACACGTCCGACGAATGGATTCAAACGCGTACTGGAATCCGCGAGCGGCGCATTGCAGAAAAGGGGGTAGCAACCAGTGATCTAGCTGCAAAAGCCTCTTTGGAAGCAATTCATTCCGCAGGTTTAAAACCAACCGATCTTGATTTAATCATTGTAGCCACTGTTTCCTCAGACAAAGTTTTTCCATCAACAGCTTGTATTATGCAACACAAAATTGGTGCTCGTTGCGCTGCTTTTGATATTTCCGCAGCTTGTTCCGGTTTTCCATATGCCTTAACCATCGCCGAAGGATTGATTCGTTCTGGGAGCTACAAACATATTCTTGTGGTAGGCGCGGAAGTCATTTCCGGCTTCATTAATTGGAAAGATCGTTCCACTTGCGTTTTGTTTGGAGACGGTGCAGGGGCTGCGGTTGTGGGAGAGGTAAAAGACGGACACGGAATTTTAGCTACTTATTTGGGCGCTGATGGTGCGCAAGCTAATTTGCTGCACATTCCTGCAGGGGGATCTGCTATTCCGCCAAGCTCAGATTCAGTCAGCGCAGGGCTTCATTATGTGCAGATGGAAGGTTCCGAAGTATTTAAAGCTGCTGTTCGGACAATGGAAGATGCTATCGTCGAGGTAACCAAAAGGGCAAATATAAAGATAGAAGAAATTGATTGTTTAATTCCGCATCAAGCCAATTTGAGAATATTAAATGCTGTTTCAGAGAGAACAGGAATTCCAATCGAAAAGATTTTTATCAATTTAGACCGTTATGGCAATATGTCCGCAGCTTCCACACCCGTTGCGCTTTATGAAGCAGTGAAAAGCGGACGGGTTAAAAAAGGTTCTCGCATTGTTTTAGTTGCTTTTGGCAGCGGACTGACTTGGGCGGCTTGCGCCATTCGGTGGTAAGCATGAAAGAAGTCGGGTTTCTATTTCCTGGCCAGGGAGCTCAAGCCGTCGGAATGGGCCAAGACTTTTATCAAAATAGCCCAGAAGCACGCTCTATGTTTGATCAATCAAATCAAATTCTTGGAATTAATCTAACCAAATTGTGTTTTGAAGGACCTGATGAGGAATTGACGCAAACTGCTAATGCTCAAATTGCCATATTTGTAACAAGCCTTGCCGTTCTTCGGTCGGTTCGGTCGCAGTACCCAAATTTAAAATTAAAAATTGCATGCGGTTTAAGCTTAGGGGAATTCACAGCTCTTGTGGCATTGGAATCCATTTCCTTTGAAGATGGGCTTAAATTAGTACACAGAAGAGGAGAGTTGATGGAAGACGCCAACAAAAAAAATCCTGGCACTATGGCTTCCATCTTGGGGCTTTCTGTGAAAGATTGCACTTCGCTGTGCCAAGAAACAGGGACCGAACTCGCAAATTTAAACAGCCCGGAGCAAATTGTCATCTCCGGATCCGTTGAAACTATAAACAAGGCTTGCGAGGTTGCAAAAACTAAGGGGGCGAAACGCGCGATTCCGCTTAAAGTGGGCGGCGCATTTCATTCATCGCTGATGGGACATGCAAAAGCCGGTTTAGAAGATGCGCTTCGTAAAGTTAGTATAAAACCGCCAAAAGGCATTTTCATTCCCAACGTTACCGGAGAACCTGTTTCAAAACCTGAGACAATTCGCACCTTGCTGGCAAAACAGCTTACCAGCTCGGTTCAATGGATCAAAACTATGGAAACAGTTGCTGGCCTGGGAAGGCTTGACTTGCTTGAACTGGGCCCCGGTCGAGTTCTTAAAGGATTAGCTCGCAAAATTAATCCAGAATTAAACGTCATCAGCATTGAAAAAAAAGCCGATTTAGAACAGTTAAAACCTATTTTGGTGGAATCATAAATATGCTGCTTCAAAATAAAGTAGCTATTATCACGGGGGCAAGCAGAGGAATTGGCAAAGCAATTGCTTTTTCTTTTGCAAAAGAGGGGGCGAAACTTGTGCTTTGTGCTACAGATGCAAGGCTTCTGGAAAGTGTTTGTGCTGAAATTGAGCAAACTTTTGGACAAAAACCGATTCACTTTGCCTTTGATGTTCGAGATGTCCAAAAGGTTGAGGAAACCGTCAAAAAAACGCTTGACACCTATTCTCGGATCGATATACTCGTCAACAATGCCGGGACGACGCGCGATCAGTTACTTGCGTTGATGTCGGAAGAAGATTGGGATTTTGTTCTTTCTACGAATTTAAAAAGCGTTTTTTTATTTACAAAAGCCGTTACAAAACCCATGATTAAGCAACGCAGCGGGCGTATTATCAACATGAGCTCCGTTGTAGGGTTAACGGGTAATGCTGGGCAAGCAAATTACGCAGCATCTAAAGGTGGAGTAATCGCTTTTACTAAGACTGCTGCGAAAGAATTGGCAAAACGCAATATTACAGTTAATGCTATCGCTCCTGGATTTGTCCGTACCGATATGACGGCGAAATTAGGAGAAAAGGTAGAAGCGGAAGTTAAGGAACACATCCCATTAGGGCGTTATGGAGAGCCCGAAGACATTGCAAATCTCGCGGTTTTCTTAGCATCTGATCAATCGGGTTATTTAACAGGTCAAGTCGTTGCAGTAGATGGTGGACTAAGTATATAACTAAATCAAGGAGGGGCAAGAATGGCAGTTCAAGATAAAATCACCGAGATCATTGTGGAACAATTGGGAGTAAAAGCAGAGGAAGTAACTCCCGAAGCATCGTTTGTTGACGATTTAGGCGCAGATTCTCTTGATACGGTCGAACTCGTTATGGCGCTTGAAGAAGAATTTGGAATTGAAATTCCAGACGAGGACGCAGAGAAAATCCAAAGCGTAGGGGATGCCATAAAATACATCGAAGAAAAATGCGCCGCCAAATAAGGCGCTCTCTTCTTCATGTTCCATTCTCCTCTCCAGTTATCTAATCCGTTATGCAACATCGCGTGGTCCTCACCGGCCTTGGCTGTCTCACCCCGATAGGTAATACTCTCGAAGATACGTGGAATGCGGTTCTGAAAGGTAAGAGCGGGACCGCTCGTGTAACACAGGTCAATCCTGATCACTTTTCCTGTAAAGTTGCAGCCGAAGTAAAAAACTTCGAACCGATTAAATATCTCTCAGCCAAGCAAATTAAAAAAACTGACCGCTTTGTCCAATTTGCCGTTGCGGGCGCCAAGATGGCCGTTCAAGATTCTGGCTTGGATTTTTCAAAAGAGGATGTTTATCTTTGCGGTGTTTTGATTGGCTCCGGCATCGGCGGCCTGCGCACTATCGAAGAACAACATAAAATTCTTTTGGAAAAAGGCCCAGGTCGCGTGTCACCATTTTTGATTCCCATGCTGATTGTGAACATGGCTCCTGGACAAGTGGCCATAGAACTTGGTTTAAAAGGATCTAATAATTGTGTGGCGACAGCTTGCGCCACTGGTTCTCATGCAATAGGTGATGCCTTCAGAATTATACAAAGAGGGGAAGCACATGTCATGCTTGCGGGCGGAACCGAATCTTGCATTACACCCTTGGGTTTTGGCGGCTTCGATGCCATGAAAGCGCTTTCGACCCACAATGACGAACCGGAAAGCGCATCTCGCCCGTTCGATAAAACAAGAAATGGTTTTGTGATGGGCGAAGGCTGCGGGGTTGTTATCTTGGAAGAATTAGAGCATGCACTCAAGCGAAATGCAAAAATTTACTGTGAAATAGTAGGTTATGGAATGACTTCTGATGCCACTCATATGACTGCCCCAGACCCTGAAGGAAAAGGGGCTACGCGCTGCATTATCAATGCTCTTAAAGACGCAAACATTAAACCCGAGGATGTCGACTATATAAACGCTCATGGAACCTCAACGCCCTTAAACGACAAGGTTGAGACACTCGCCATCAAAAAAGCGTTTACAGAACCGGTAGCGAAAAAAATAATGGTGAGTTCTACCAAATCGATGACTGGACATCTTCTAGGAGCGGCTGGCGGCGTTGAAGCAATTTTCACAGCTCTCGCAATCAAAAACGAGATTGTTCCACCGACCGCTAATTACAAGCACCCTGATCCCGAATGTGATCTGGACTATGTTCCGAATGAACCCAGACGGGCAAAGATTCGTGTGGCTATATCAGACTCCCTTGGCTTTGGCGGACATAACGCAGCCATTTGCTTTAAGCGATTTGAAAGCTAACCCCGCTATTTCCTTACCTGATTTTCTACTAGCTCCTTTCGCTTCTTCGCTGTATTATTATCTGTTAAACTTCCTTATCTGGATGACGATAATTAAACAACCAGGTAAGATAAAGGTCTGGGGCAGTTCAGTCTAAAAAAGACAATATGTACCTCAAAAAAATAGAACTTTTCGGATTTAAATCCTTCGCTGATAAAACTGAAATTTCTTTCGAGCGCGGCGTTACCTGTGTGGTTGGGCCAAACGGCTGCGGAAAAAGTAATATCTCTGACTCTATTCGTTGGGTTTTAGGGGAGCGAAGCGCAAAACTCCTCCGAGGAACCAAGATGGAGGATGTGATCTTCGCCGGTACAGATTTTAGGAAGTCTGTCAATTTCGCCGAAGTTTCCCTTACCATTGATAATTCCGACCAAAAATTAGCAATCCAATATGAAGAAGTTGTGATTACACGCCGCCTTCACAGATCTGGTGAAAGCGAATATCTAATCAACAAAACTCCTTGCCGTTTAAAAGACATCCAAGATCTTATTCTAGACACAGGCATTGGCTCCAATTCTTACTCGATGATCGAGCAGGGGAGAATTGATTATATTCTAAACGCAGAAGCGGAAGAAAGACGTTCCTTAATTGAAGAAGCCGCTGGAATTTCAAAATACAAAGTTAAAAAAGAAGAAGCGCTTAGAAAGTTAGAGCGCACCGAAGAAAACCTGCTCCGTTTAAATGATATCGTAAGTGAGGTGGAGCGGAACATTCGTTATGCGGAGCGACAGGCTCAGCGAGCCGAGAAATATAAGGACCAGTTTGAGCAGCTCAAAAAACTTGAAATCCAAAAAGCGTTCTTTGAGCTTCGTTGCCTCGATGAACAATTGAACTTGCTTGAGCAAGAACGGAATGAACGCACTTTATCGTTTAATGGTCTGGAAGAAGAGGTTTCGAAGCAAACGGTTTCAACCCGCGGACTCGAAGATCAACTTCGTGAGCTTGAACAAAAGTACATGGAATACGAAAACAACCGCTCTGAGGTAAAACAAGAACTGCTTTCGTTGGAGAATTATGAAAAGTTTCACCGGGAAAAAATTGAATTTTTGAAACTGAACGGCGAAAAAGCTTTAGGTGAAATTGAATCCTTAAACCAAAGACGGGAGCACCTAGATGTTGAGTTGAAACGAAAAGCGGAAGAAGGCAAACAGTTACTCGTTATTATCAACCAACTCCAAAGTGAGAAAAAACAAAGAGAATCCCTACTAACTGGCCTGCCTGAAGAAAAACATACTGAAGGTGACGAACTTACAGAGCAGCAAACCCGTTTATTTGATCTCGCTCGGCAGATTTCAGATCTTAAAAACACGCTCAATAAAAATCAAGTTGAGCTACTAACGTTAGAAAGGACTCAGGCTACGCTCAGAGAAACAAAAGCAAAGTTAACTCAAGCGCAAAACTCTCTGGTTAATCGACAATCAACGATTGCTGCGGAACGTTCCAGTTATGAAAAGAAATTGGTTGAGGCTAGAAACGCTTCAGCAGAATTTTCTCAAAGAAAGCAAAGCGTTGAAATCTCACTAGAAGCGACACGCACAGAAATTGAGAACGTTCGTGCTCAAAAAACAAAACTTGAAAACCAGCTGCATTTGCTTGAAGAGTTAGACCATGCAAACGGGCCTGACCCCAAAAAAATCGTGGCTGAACACGGATCTCACCCTTCTTTACAAGGTATGACAAAAGCTTTGTTGGATTTAGTTGAGATTGAACCGGGGTATGAGCTTGCCACGGAAGCTGCTTTGGCAGAATCGTTAAGAGCGGTTGTGGCCGAAAACACAGAAACCGCGGTTCATCTTCTAAATCAATTGAAAAAAGCGGGTTCGCACCGCGCTACCATTTTTATTAAGGACCGTGCAATCTTGAACGGTTCGCTTGCGAAAGATCTTGAAGCTGAAGCTCATCCACTGATTAAAAAAAGACTCTGGGACGTCATTCATGTCCAAAAAGGCTACGACGGCGTTTTCGGTAACTTATTAGGAAAAATTTACATCATTGACGAAATTACTTCGGAAAGTGTTTCGCAGCTTGCCCACTTAGCTCAGCGGATCAAATTAGTCTCGAAATCGGGTGCCATTTTCGGTCCTGAATTTCAAATTACGCTTAGAAATGGAGGGTATACTCCGGAACGAAGTGCGTTCGCGCGTAAAAAAGAAATAGAGCGATTGAAAAATGAAATTATAAAATCAGCATCAAAGGAAGGATCCCTTGCCGGTACTCTAGCCGAGAAAGAACAAAAAGACATTGGGTTTGAAAGCGAAGAAAAGAGGTTAAACCAGCACCTTCTTGAGCGGCAAACTACTTTAGAGCGACTGAATGGAACAACCTCAGGACTCTTGGAACATTTGAAACGAGTCCAAGAAGAGCTTGTGCTTACCGAGGAAGAAGAAAGAGAAGGGCGTGCCGAAACAGGACGTCTACAAATTGAGGAACAAGAGTGGACCTATAAATTAAATGCCCTTGAAGCTCAACAGGCTCAAACGGAAAACCGTTTGGATGTTTTACAAAAGAAAATGCACTCGGCAACGAGTGAGAAAGAAATAATTGAACGAGAACTAGAGCAGCTGGTCTCAAAACTTGATGTTCAAGCGGAAAAAAAGAAGGATGTTGAGCAAGCAGTTTCTTTTCTAGAGGGCCAAACCAATGATATTTTATCCAGGATGACACTGCTCGCCTCGGAACGAGAAGAGGCTTTCCTTAAAATTAAACGCCTTGGAGAGGAACGAGAAGCATTTGGAAACAAAAAAGGGCAGGTTGCTGAAGCATTAATCCAACGAACGGTGGCAGTAGAACAGGTTAAGCAAAAAAGAAATGAACTTATCCTCGAACGAAACCAAGCAATTGAAAAAACACAGGAAGTAGTTAAGGCTTTGGAACAGGTGAAACAAAAATTTAATGAGTACAATTTAAAGCAAATGGAGCTTAACCACCAAAAAAATTCGATTCGCCAAGAGCTTGCCAGCCGCTACAAGGTTAATCTTTCCGAACTAAATTCTTCAGATTATGTTTTAGCGCAAGAACGACTGGAAGAGGTTAGGCTAGAAATTGAACGCCTTCGTGAAAAGCTAGATTCAATTGGGACGGTCAATTTGCTTGCCATTGAGGAATATCAAGAACTTAAGTCTCGCTACGATTTTCTTTTGAATCAAAAACAAGACCTCACTGAAGCGCGGGATTCCCTCATGGAAGCTATTCGGAAAATTAACCGGACCACTAAAAAGCTTTTTGAAGATACTCTTATCCACGTTAGGGAAGCCTTCCGCGAATATTTCCGGATTTTATTTAAAGGAGGGCAAGCAGATCTTATCCTGCTTGATGAAGTAAATCCCATTGAGTCGGGTCTTGATATTGTCGCACGGCCTCCAGGAAAAAAATTACAACACATTAGTCTGCTTTCAGGTGGAGAAAAGGCCTTAACAGCGATCGCCCTTCTTTTGGCGCTTTTTTCAGTGAAGCCGTCGCCATTTTGCGTTCTTGATGAAGTAGATGCCCCGCTTGACGAACCAAACAATGAGCGATTTTTGAACGCACTTAAACCATTTTTAAATTCTACACAATTTATTATTGTCACCCACAGTCGCAAAACTATCGCCATGGGTGATGCGTTGTATGGAGTTACCATGCAAGAACCGGGCATTTCTAAGATTGTTTCTGTCCGCTTATCGTCAGAGCACAGCGGGATCGAACATACTGATCAAAAGCTGGCAAGTGAATTGAATCAGGTTTTAAATTAAGCGTTGAATCTTCCAAATTATATAACGTTACTTCGAATTTTTTTAGTCCCCTTCTTCTTCAGTTTCCTAATTTATTACAACCTTGAACATCCGTTATTTAGGCCCATTGCTCTTGTTTTATTCCTGATTGCCATTGTAACCGACGCGGTTGATGGTTTTATTGCCAGAAGCTTCCGTAAACAAACGGAGCTTGGAACCTTCCTTGATCCTTTGGCAGACAAACTTCTACTGCTATCTGCTTTTTTTGGAATTACGCTTTCCACTAGTTTCGCCCTTAAACCTCCAATTTGGGTAATTGTCGTAGTTGTTTTTCGTGATTTATTCATCATTTGTGGTCTTGTGATTATATTTTTAACGACCCGCCAGTTGCGGATTCAACCCAACATTCTCGGCAAATTAACTACTTTCTTCCAAATGCTCACCATTGTTTCTGTCTTAGTCGGCTGGGAACACGCAGCATCGGTCTGGTATACAACGGCGGCGTTTACGATTGCATCTGCAATTGCTTACTTGATTCGCGGAATCAAACTCGTCAACGCATTTTAATTTCCTAAAATGAAATAACGCTTGACAATTTTAGAAATATAATTAATACTCATAATTAAGTTTAATAAATTTTATCCTGCCTTCCCACGCAACCTCAGGTGTTTCTATGGAAGACCAAATTCTACATCAATTTTCACGCAACCAAGATGAAACCGTTTATTTTACGCTCAAGGAGTATAAAGATAGAAAATACATAGACTTACGGATTTTTTATCAGCCTAAAGATGCGGAGGAAATGAGGCCTACCAAGAAAGGAATTACCCTTTCAATTGATCTGCTTCCAGAGCTCAAGCGCGGAGTTTTTGCTTGTGAGAAGAAGTTGTCAAATGGTGTCAAATTGTCACGATAATGGCTGATTTTGCTTTACAAAAAGTGGCTAACTCTGTATAATTAAAAGCCTTAGAAAAAGGAGCTAGCCATGTCGGGAAAAAAGCGAGCAGAGGCGAAACAAGAACGGAAAGAAACTCAAGTGGAGAAAATTTCACAAGAAAAGCAGAAAGCCTTAAAGCTTACCCTTAGCCAAATTGAGAAACAATTTGGGAAGGGTGCCATAATGACGCTCGACCAAGGAAAATTGGCTGATGTTGTAGCTATTCCCACTGGGGCTATTACATTAGATATTGCCACTGGTATTGGTGGAGTTCCGCGTGGCCGCGTGATTGAAATTTATGGGCCAGAAGGAAGCGGCAAGACAACTCTTACCTTAAGCATTGCAGCGCAAGTCCAAAAAAAAGGGGGTGTAGCAGCCTTTATTGATGCGGAGCATGCTCTCGATCCGGCCTATTCAAAAAAACTGGGCGTGAAACTAGAAGAGCTCCTTATCTCTCAGCCCGATTCTGGTGAACAAGCACTTCAAATAGTGGAAATGCTCGTCCGTTCAAATGCGATTGATTTGATTGTAATTGATTCGGTAGCAGCGCTGACTCCCAAATCAGAAATTGAAGGTGAGATGGGGGCTGCTCAAATGGGTTTGCAGGCAAGACTCATGTCTCAAGCGCTTAGAAAGCTTACCGCGATCATCAACCGATCTAAAACCTGCATCATCTTTATTAATCAGTTGCGCCAAAAAATCGGCGTTATGTTTGGTAATCCCGAAACGACGCCTGGCGGCAAAGCGCTTAAGTTTTATGCATCAATGCGTTTTGACATCCGACGTATTGGATCCATTAAAAAAGGTGACGAAGTCACTGGAAATCGTGTGAGAGTAAAAATTGTGAAAAATAAGTGCGCAGCTCCATTCAAAGCGGCGGAATTTGACATCATGTTTGACGAAGGAATTTCTCGCTCATCAAGCGTCATTGACCTTGCAATCCAGCAAGGCATTCTAGAAAAATCGGGTTCATGGCTTGCTTACAACCACGAAAAGCTAGGCCAGGGCCGTGAAGCGGTTCGTTATTTCCTCAAGGAAAATCCAAAACTCCTTGATGAAATTGAAGTTAAATTAAAGGAGAAAATCCTGGCAGGCAGTTCGGTGGAAGATCATTCGGCCGCTAACGAGCCAGCGGTTTCCTCTGAGTCAGAAGTATAACCAGTTTTCCTCAAAAAAACCCTAGAGGGGCAACAATCTGATACGGCGGACCGTTCATCCGCCGTATTTTTTTCTTTATGGATTTAAAGGATAAAAATAACCCACAATTTAAGCAAGGCTACATTTATGCTGTTAGGCTCTTGGCAGCGAGCAAAAAAAGCGAACTAGAGCTGCTCAAACGTCTTTCGGATAAAGGCTATCCTGTAGAGATTGTAGAACAAGTTGTTGATGAACTTAAAACGCAAGGAATCTTAAGCGATCAAAAATTGGCGCAGGAAACAGTACATTGGGCTATTCAGGCAAAACGATATGGGCGAAATAGAATCGCGCTCAAACTGAGAAAAAAGGGTGTGCCGGCAGGTGAAATTACAAAAGAACTTGAGCAATACCCTAAAGCCATTGAACGCGAAACAGCACTTGCAGTTGCCGAAGAGGGTTGGATGAAACTTAAAAAAGTGGAACCTAAAAAAAGAAAAAAACGTCTTTATGACTTTCTAATAAATCGCGGCTTTGATTTTGAAATATCACGCGAAATAGTAGCGCAAATACAAAAAGAATCTAATGAAGACTTCTGAAATTAGAAAGCATTTTCTCGATTTTTTTAAGGCTAAGGATCACGCGCTGGTCAAAAGTGATTCCTTAATTCCTAAGAATGATCCCACGCTTCTTTTTACCGGTGCTGGGATGAATCAATTTAAAGATTACTTTTTGGGCTTGAGAACAGATTTAAAACGGGCGACTTCATCTCAAAAATGCTTGAGGACCGGCGACTTAGATCGAGTCGGCAAAACACCTTATCATCATTCGTTCTTTGAGATGCTTGGGAATTTTTCATTTGGAGATTACTTTAAAGAAGAAGCAATTACATGGGCTTGGGAATTTCTCACCAAGGAAATGAAACTTTCTCGCGAAAGGTTTTTTGTCAGCGTTCACGAAAAAGATACGGAAGCCTTTGAAATTTGGCATAAGAAAATTGGAATCCCCAAGCAATTGATCGCAAAGCTTGGAGATCATAGCAATTTCTGGCCCGCAGACGCCCCAAAAGCTGGACCTAACGGGCCGTGCGGACACTGTTCTGAAATTTTCTTTGATCAGGGCGCTGACTATCCCGGAGCCTCCAAAAGCAAATTCTGGGCCGACGATGAATCGGGCAGGTTTGCCGAGATTTGGAATTTGGTTTTCACTCAATTTGAACGGCAAGACGACGGAAAATTAGTTCCGTTAAAAGCTAAAAATATTGATACGGGAATGGGGCTGGAACGGCTAGCCTGTGTTATGCAAGGCAAACGAACTAATTTCGAAACTGATATTTTCGAACCGATACTTAAAGCGCTTCGTGAAAAACTTCATAAAACTGGAAATCCAGAAACTTCTAGTTTGAATGCTATCGCTGATCATATTCGAGGCGCGGTAGTTGCTATTAGTGATGGAGCTCATCCAACGAATGAGGGACGGGGGTATGTCGTCCGCAAGCTGATTCGCCGCGCTGTTTGGCAGGGTCGGATAGCGGGCCTTTCAACGCCATTTTTATCTCCATTGGTTTCTGTAGTTGTAAAAACATTGGAAGATGCTTATCCGGAATTAAAAGCGTCCGAAAAAAGCGTAGACCAAATCATTGCTTCAGAAGAAAAGCGTTTTCAAGAAACATTAGAAAGCGGGTTAAACACACTTTCAAGACTTCTTGAAGAGGAAGCTATAAAAAAGACAAAAACACTTTCTGGTGAAGAAGTGTTTCGACTCTACGATACCTACGGGTTTCCAGATGAGCTGACTCGCGTGATTGCTCAAAAAGCGGGTGTTAACATTGATGAAAAAGGATTCCAGACTCTTTTAGAGGACCAGCGAAAACGGGCGAAGGCAGCGAGCAAATTGCCTGACACCATTTTTTCAACTTCTGAAATTAATCAAGATCTTCTTAAGCTTCCTGAAACTAAATTTCTAGGTTATCAGACACTGGAAGCTCAAGGGCGTATTTTATGGAGCAGTTTTTCCAAAGACGAAGGCGTTGTCGCTTTAGACCAAACCCCTTTTTACCCAGAAGGAGGAGGGCAGGTAGGCGATGCTGGAATTTTAGAAGGAAAAGATTTTAAATTTTTAGTGGCTGACACACAAAAAAAGGAGCGAGTTATCCTTCATTATGGAAAACTCGAAAAAGGCAAAGTAAAGGCGGGAGATTCTTGCAAGGCAATCGTAAATAAAGAACTCCGTGAAGCAACAAAGAGGAATCATACAGCAACTCATTTGCTTCAAGCCGCTCTTCGCTCGATTTTAGGCACACACATTCGACAAGTGGGATCGCTCGTGAATTCTGAAAAACTTCGGTTTGACTTTACCAATGGAAAAGCTCTGACTGAACAGGAAATTCGGAAAGTGGAAAACTGGATCAATCAAGCCGTGCTTGAAGGTTCTGATGTACAGTCGAATCAGCAAAGCTACGATGTTGCCATGCGGAGCGGTGTACTTGCTTTCTTTGGGGACAAATATGGAGATAAGGTCCGCGTTATTGAAGTTCCGGGCCGGAGCAAGGAACTTTGTGGGGGAACCCATTGCCATCAAACAGGAGAAATTGGTGCCTTTGTGATCACAAGCGAAACTTCCGTCGGGAGTGGTACCAGGCGAATCGAAGCGCTCACAGGAATGAATGCCGTTAATTATTTAAAAGAACTGCAACGGACACTTGGCAAGATTTCTGAGACGCTAAAAGTAAATCCGGATCAAATAGTGGAGCGAGTTGAAAAGCTTCAAAAAAAAGTCCGTGAACTAGAGCGTTCAGAAACATCTTCAGGAAAAAGCGCTTTTGAAAAAGTAGACATAGAAAACTTAATTCGTTCAGCAGAAACCATTGGGCCGGTCAAATTCATTACGAAGACAATACCAGATGAAGAAATTACATTTTTACGTCAAACGACAGATCAAATTCGAAACAAGGCAAAACAAAGTGTCGTTGCGCTGTTTTCGATTAAGGATTCAAAAGTCAATATGATTATTGGGATCACAAAGGATCTTGCAGCTTCAAAACTAGACGCTAAAAATATGGCGCAAGCTGTTGCTCCTTTAGTCGAAGGAAGCGCTGGAGGACGGAAAGATTTGGCGCAAGGCGGCGGCCGAAACGTTAATGGAATTGATCAAGCACTTAAAACGCTGACCAAATTGATTCGAGAGGAAGTTGCAAAAGCGTGATCATTAATTGGGACAAACAAGCGCCAAAACGCTTGAACCGGGCGTTTACCTACGAATTGGATAAAGATCTATTCAAAAAGGTAAACAAAATCCTCCAAGAAGTGAAATTGCGTGGTGATCGTGCTCTTCTTCGGTACACCAAGGAGTTTGACGGAATTGAGCTTCCATTGAAACGACTTGCGGTAAGCCAGGGAGACATCAACCGAGCTTATGAAAAAATTAAGTTCGAATTTGTGCCACTTCTTAAGCAAATCCGAGACAACGTAACTGCTTATTACGAAGCTGAATTAAAAAAATCATTTTCAATAAAGGGAAAAGATGGCATTTATCTCGGCAAAGAATATCGGCCTGTCGAGCGAGTTGGAATATATATTCCGGGTGGAACGGCGCCTCTCGTTTCAACTGTTTACATGACGGTAATCCCGGCAAACGTAGCCGGTGTTAAAGAAATATCAATCATGACACCTCCGAATCATGAAACAGGGGATATTGATCCCCACATTTTGGTAGTTGCAGATCTGTTGGGTGTTAAAAAAATTTATAGGGGGGGAGGAGCTCAGGCCATCGCAGCCCTGGCTTTTGGAACGCGCACCGTCCAAAAAGTGGATAAAATAGTAGGCCCCGGAAATCAATACGTCACGGAAGCAAAGCGTCAAGTATACGGGTTTGTTGATATCGACATGGTGGCAGGCCCAAGTGAGGTAGCCATTTTAGCGGATTCGGAGGCCAATCCCAATTACGTTACGTGTGATTTATTGGCACAGGCAGAGCATTTTGGAGGAACGTCTTATTTGGTAACCAATTCAAAAAAATTAGCCGAGCTTATCCGAAAGCGAGTGGACGATTGTGTCATCATTTTAGTGAAAAACTTAAGAGAAGGATGCGACGCCATCAATGAGATTGCGCCCGAACATCTTGAAATTATGACGGAAGAACCGAAGCAGTGGCTGAAACATATTTCGCATGCAGGCGCTATTTTTCTAGGCCCCTATTCTCCCGCGGTGATCGGAGATTATATCGCAGGACCAAGCCACGTACTTCCAACCAGCGGAACAGCGCGCTATTTTTCACCGCTCAGTGCGGCTTCGTTTATCAAAAGCACTCAAGTCATTAGTTATACAAAAGAAGCCTTGGCCAAAGTGCGTGAACCTATTCGGAAGCTAACAGAAATGGAAGGTTTGATTCTTCACAGAATTTCGATTGAATCTCGTTTTATTGATTCTTCACAGAAAATAGGGAAAGCAGAGGATGGAAAGGAAAAACTAAATGTCTAGTAAAAAACGCGCTGCAATTGTCTCGCGAAATACCCGAGAAACACAAATTCGTATCTCCCTTCTGATTGATGGAGGAGGAAAATCTCACATTCAAACAGGACTTCCTTTCCTAAATCACATGCTGGTCAGTCTTTCTAAACACGGATTATTTGACCTAACGGTGAGCGCAAGAGGAGATTTGGATGTTGACATTCATCATACCAACGAAGACGTAGGGATTGTATTGGGACAAGTTTTTGCAAAAGCTCTTGGAAAAAAAGAGGGGATTCGCCGGTTTGGTTTCTTTAGCATCCCAATGGACGAAGCGCTTGTCCGGTCTAGTCTTGATTTTTCGGGAAGACCGTCGTTTCTACTTCTGAAAAGTAAAGGCGTTAAATTTTCACGACTAGAAACTTATTCATTTCACGACGCAACTGAATTCCTACGGGCTTTCGCACAACATGCCGGCATTAATCTTACGGTCGAAGTCGTAAATGGCGAAGATTCGCATCACATCATTGAAGCTATGTTTAAAGCAACAGCAAAAGCCTTGGATATGGCTACCCAGCGTGATGTACGAGTGAAGGGAATCCCATCAACAAAGGGAGCTCTGTAAACAACTGAAGAAAATGAAAACTAATGGGACGATTGGAATCATCGACTACGGCATGGGCAACCTTCGAAGCGTAAGCAAAGCCGTCGAACATTTAGGAGGCACTGTTTATGTTGGAAGCGCCCGGAAGCAACTAGAGCGAGCACGAAAACTGATTGTACCTGGCGTAGGAGCATTTGGAAATGCTATTCGCGAACTAAAAAAACGCAGCTTAATCACGTTGATTCGCGAAGCAGCGGAAAGCGGAAAACTCATTCTTGGAATTTGTTTAGGGCTACAGTTATTCTTCGAGCGGAGCGCAGAAAGCCCAAACGTTAAAGGACTTGGAATTTGGAAAGGGGTTGTTCAACGCTTTCGAGTTCCAAAAAAAAGTGACTTAAAAATTCCGCATATGGGATGGAACCAAGTACGATTTCAAAAAACTTCACCACTTGTTTCCCGCGTTAAAAATGACTCGTATTTTTATTTTGTTCATTCTTATTATGCTACACCGAAAGATGAAAATCTTATTTTAGGAGAAACAAACTACGGAGTTGCTTTTCCTGCAATGCTATCGTCAGGCAATATTTTTGCCGTTCAGTTCCATCCTGAAAAAAGCCAAAATGCAGGGCTTCAAATCCTCAAAAATTTCATTCGCTTGTAACAATGCTCATCATTCCTGCAATTGATCTTCGTGAAGGAAAAGTCGTGAGATTAACGAAAGGCGCTTTTGACGCGGAAACCGTTTATTCCGCCTCACCACCGGACGTTATGCAGAAATGGCAGCAAGAAGGTGCAAAACTGGTTCATGTCGTTGATCTGGATGGAGCCCGTGAAGGAGCCAGGCGCAATTTAGGCTCTCTTAAGAACATCTTGGCCGTCGCAAAAGTCCCTGTTCAATTTGGCGGTGGTTTAAGAACGTATGAAGCGGTTCAGGAAGTTTTGGCAACTGGCGTTTGGCGAGCAGTGGTTGGGACTAAAGCGCTTGATATCACTTTCGTCAAAAAATTAGTTCAAAAATTTAAAGAACACATTGCAATTGGAATTGACGTGCGAAGCGGTTCAATTCAAACAGAAGGTTGGCAGGCAAGCGAATCAAAATATACACCTGAAGAGTTCTGCAAGGAACTTGAAAGCATTGGCGTTCAAACCATTATTTGTACCGACGTAACCCGCGATGGTACTTTAGAAGGTCCGAATGTGGAGTTCATTAAAAAACTGCTCCGAACAACAAAAATGAACGTAATTGCTTCAGGGGGTGTTTCGGAGTTATCAGATTTAAAGCAACTTGCCAGCCTACGAGCTAAAAATTTCGAAGGCGTGATTGTCGGCAAGGCGCTCTATGAGCAAAAATTTACGCTCCGACAAGCTACTGATGAATTTGGGGACAAAAAATAAGAATGGTAAAAGCCATCCTCCATTCGATCGCAGAAGGTAAGGAGTGGTCCTGGTCCGTCATCGGACTTCTTGCGATAATAGGCGGCCTCGCCATCCGCGGCATGCTGCTGAGAGATATTTTGCGTGGAATGAAAATCAGAAATCGGAATTGGTACCACAGAACACAAGAACATTATCAAGGGCGAGCAATAATAGGTTGGATTTTTTTCATCCTTTTTGCTGTTGGAACAATGTTGCTTTGGCGGTTTGAAATATTTTTTCTCCGCTATTTTACCATTGTTCAATGGATATTGATTTTGATTGGTTTGTTTGTAGCGTCCTTGTTTTGCCATCTCAGGGCTTATGCCAAAGCCATTGTGGAAGCGGTTCAAGAAAATGTCGCAATGGACAAGGATATTTAGCACGTGCTTACACGCCGAATCATTCCGTGTTTGGATGTTAAAGAAGGAAGAGTGGTAAAGGGAGTCAAATTCGTCAATTTGCAGGATGCGGGAGATCCAGTCGAATGCGCAAAAGCCTATGACCGGGCAGGCGCTGACGAACTTATATTTTTAGACATCACGGCCTCCTATGAAGCGCGGCCGACAATGCTTCATATGGTGGAACAAGTTGCCGAATCGATTTACATTCCTTTTACGGTTGGCGGCGGGATACGAACTGTCGGTGACATACGGGCTCTTTTGAAAGCTGGGTGCGACAAAGTTTCACTCAATACAAGCGCTGTTCAAAACCCCCGCTTGGTACGCGACGTAAGCAAACGGTTTGGAAATCAATGCATTGTTGTCGCTATCGACGCGAAACAAGAATCCAAGAACAAGTGGCGTGTTTATACCCATGGAGGTCGCAACCCAACGAAATGGGATGTCATCCAGTGGGCAAAACATGTGACTCAGTTAGGGGCTGGTGAAATTCTTTTAACGAGCATGGACCGCGATGGAACGAAAAGCGGTTATGACATTGAACTAACGAAACAAGTTGCTGAAGCAGTCACTGTTCCCGTAATTGCTTCGGGCGGAGCAGGTTCGCTTCAAGACTTCTACGAAGTATGCAAAAAGGGAAAAGCGAACGCTGTTCTAGCGGCTTCAATTTTTCATTTTGGTGAATATTCAATACAAGAGGCAAAACGTTATTTATCACGGAAAGGAGTCAAAGTCAGACTTAAGGACTAAACACAATGATCAAATTTAAATTTGACCAAAACGGACTAATGCCGGCAATTGTACAAGACTACAAAACTCACGAAGTGCTTATGCTGGCTTACGTGAATCGTACAGCCATCAAGAAAATGCTTTCGATCGGAAAAACTTGTTTTTACTCCAGATCCCGGAAAACCTATTGGATTAAAGGAGAAACGTCAGGACACATTCAAAAGGTTAAGCAGATTACAACCGACTGCGACCGCGACACCTTGCTGATTCAAGTCAAACAAATCGGCGGAGCATGTCATTTGGGTTACCGAACTTGTTTTGTGCACTTATTGGACCGAAAAGGAAAAATAAAAAAGGTTTCACAAAAAAGGGTGTTTGATCCAAAAACGATTTACTAACTCACAATGACGATTTATCCCGATTACTCTGAATTTAGAAAGCATGCAAAGCAGGGGAGCGTGATACCTGTCTCGGTGGAATTTCCCGCTGATCTGGAAACGCCTGTATCTATTTTTCTCAAATTAGCTCGAAAAAAGAAAAATGCATTTTTATTAGAATCGGTTGAGCTTGAAGAAAAACTGGGCCGCTTTTCTCTCATTGGCATGGATCCAGACATCATTTTGGAATATCGGGATGACACCTGTGTGCTTTCTGATGGCAGCAAAAAAAGCACAAGACAAAAAACTGATTTGCTTAATGCGGTTCAAGCCGTTTTGAAACGTTACAAATTTACCTCAGATTCGTCACTCCCGCCTCTTGTGGGCGGATTGGTCGGATATATTGGATACGAGCTCGTTCAGCAATTTGAAGAGGTGCACTTTAGGACAAAAAAAGGACTTCCGGTTCCTGATGCCGTCTTCTTTTTCCCGACCAACCTTGTTGTTTTTGACCACATTAAGCATCAACTTAAATTAATTCACTTAGCCATCGTTCGCGGATCAACCAAACAGGCTTATCATAAGGCGCTCGGAGAACTCAGAGAAATGCAATTGAAACTGAACCAATCGATTCGGAATAATGTGCAAGATAAAAAAAAGAAAAAAAATTTAGAACTTAAATCCAACATTGGACAAAAACAGTTTGAACACATTGTTCAAAAGGCCAAGCAGTATATTCGAGCTGGAGATTGTATTCAAATTGTTTTATCGCAACGGTTCAGTTTAGGATATGTCCCTGACGATTTTAAACTCTACCGTGTTTTACGGTCTTTAAATCCGTCGCCTTATATGTTTTATTTTCGCCATTATGATTTTTCGCTCGTCGGTTCATCTCCGGAAATGTTAGCCAAAAAAACGGGACGAATTGCCGAAATCAGGCCTATTGCCGGCACAAGGCCGCGCGGTGAGACAGAAAAGGAAGATCTTGCTTACGAAATGGCGCTTCGTGTTTCTCGAAAAGAAATGGCTGAACATTTGATGCTTGTCGATCTGGGAAGAAACGACCTAGGTCGAGTTTGTGATCCAAAAAGCGTGAAGGTAGACAACTTTGCTCGAGTGGAAAGATATTCGCACGTTATGCATCTGGTTAGCGACATTGTAGCAACTTTAAAACAAGGGAAAAATGCATTCGACCTTCTGCGCGCTTCATTTCCGGCCGGAACCGTAACCGGCGCTCCCAAAATTCGAGCTATGCAAATTATTGATGAACTTGAGCAAGAAAAGCGTGGCCCTTATGCTGGTTCTTTAGGTTACTTCAGCTTAGCCGGTGATATGGATATGTGCATCACGATCAGAACTATCGTCGTCCACAAAAAACAAGCTTATGTGCAGGCAGGTGCTGGAATTGTAAACGATTCAGTCCCTCATAGAGAATTCCAAGAAACGATCAATAAGGCAAAGGCTCTGCTTCAAGCTGTAAGAAAAAGTGGGGAAGTTTGAAACTATGATCTTGATGATTGATAACTACGATTCTTTTACTTATAACCTTGTTCAATATTTGAGCGAACTAGGCGAAAAGGTAGTGGTGTACCGGAACGACAAAATGACTTTGGGTGAAATTCGAAAACTCAAGCCTAAGAAAATTGTTATATCACCTGGCCCGGGAACACCATTAGAAGCCGGCATTTCGAACGATGTTATTAAAGAGCTCAGTGGAAAAATACCAATTTTGGGTGTTTGCCTAGGCCATCAATGCATTGGACATGTTTTTGGTGGCAAGGTGGTAAGGGCTAAGAAAATTATGCATGGAAAAACTTCTCAAATTTATCACAATAAGAAAGGAATCTTCCGTGCAATTGAAAATCCCTTCCAAGCGACTCGATATCACTCGCTTTTAGTTGAAAACAAATCATTCCCCTCCGATTTAGAAATAACGGCTTGGACAAAAGACAAAGAAATTATGGGGCTTAAGCACAAAACGCACAAAACATTTGGCGTCCAATTTCATCCAGAATCAATTTTGACACCGTCTGGGAAAAAGATTCTAAAAAATTTTCTTATCGTTACTTGATCGCCATGATGCAAGCTATAGACACGCTACTGCTGGGCAAGGACCTTGATGCTACCGGAGCAGAGCAAATTTTTCAGGAACTTTTTTCAAAAAAAGTGATGAACGAACAATTTGCAAAAACACTTTTAGTTCTCTTAAGAAAAAAAGGGGAGCATTCGAACGAACTAACTGGTCTGGTACGCACGATCAGAAAACTTGAAAAACCGCTCTCAAAACCACGGTATTCTGATTTGGTAGATGGATGCGGAACGGGGGGCGATGAAGCTAATACGTTTAATATATCGACGATTGCAAGTATTGTGGCAGCGGGTGCAGGCGCGCATGTGGCGAAACACGGCAATCGAAGCATTTCGTCCAAATGTGGCAGCGCTGATCTTTTGGAAGCTTTAGGTGTGAAAATCGACGCTCCTCGTAATCGTATGTTAAGAGCGCTACAAAAATGCAACTTCGCTTATTTTCACGCACCCCTTTACCATCACGCCTTCAAAACGCTTCAACCCATTCGACAGAAATTAAAAATACGCAATCCCGGAATAAGAACAATTTTCAACATGGTAGGACCACTCGTAAATCCTTTGCGCCCGCGGCGACAAGCAATTGGCGTTTTTCAAAAGGATTTGGTACCAGTCGTGGCTGAAACAGTGAAGAGGCTTGGTTTTGAACACGCGCTCATTTTTAGAAGTAACGACGGTATGGATGAGCTCACCACAACTGCAAAATCGTCTCTTATAGAAGTGCACAAAGGGAAAGTGAAAAGCCATCAACTTTCGCCAAGAAAATTGGGATTTCGTCCAGGAAAGCTAAAAGAGTTAAAAGGTGGGAGCTCTGAGTTAAACCGAAAAATTGCCATTGAGATTTTGAATGGCAAAAGGCAAGGCGCTCAACGTGATGTCGTCATCCTAAATGCAGCTGCAATTTTATATGTAAGCAGAAAAGCGAAAAATCTTAAGGAAGGAATAAAGTTAGCTCGCAAATCTATCGATTCAAAGTCCGCACAACAAGTTTTAAGACAACTCATTCGGATCAGTCATGGTATTGAATAAAATTTTAGAATACAAACGTAGAGAAATCGAAGAGCTTAAACGGAGATTGTCTCTTTCAAAAATAAGCCGAATGGCTGAAAACCTGAATGAACCAAAACGTTCTCTTCATAAAAGCCTGACGGCCAAGAAAAAACTTTATTTGATTTGTGAATTAAAAAAAGCTTCGCCTTCCGAAGGTATCTTGCGTGAAAATTTTAAACCAAAGGCATTGGCTCAAGAGTTTGAGGCGGCAGGCGCAAGCGCTATTTCGGTGCTAACGGAAAGGCACTATTTCAAAGGGGATCCAAAAACACTTAAACTCATAAGACCGGTAACCACGGTTCCTTTGATCCGAAAAGACTTTATCTTAGATTCTTACCAAATTTATGAAGCAACGCTTTTGGGGGCTGACGCTTTTCTTTTAATCGCAATGCTGCTCACGGACTCAGAATTGAAACAAATGCTTGAGCTTGCACGCAGTCTTAGACTCGAAGTGATCGTTGAAGCGCACACCAAGGAAGAATTGGATCGAGCCATTTCTGTAGGGAGTAAAATCATTGCCATCAACAACAGGAATCTGCAAACACTTAAAATTGACCAGGCTGTTTCAGAAAATTTGATTCGACTTATTCCTAAGGATCGGGTCGTTGTCATTGAAAGCGGCATCGAAACGCGAAAAGAAATTGAACATTACGAATCTTTAGGAGCACATTGTTTTCTGATTGGAACTACCTTAATGAAATCGAAAGACGTAAAACAAAAAATATTGGAACTGCGCGGACAATCAAACGGAGTATTTTAATGGCCAAAGTTAAAATATGCGGAAATACAAATACAATTGATGCATTAAAAGCAAAAGAGCTAGGGGCAGATTTTCTGGGATTTATCTTTTGTGAAAGCAAACGTAAGATATCGGTGGATCAAGCCAAAGAAATCATGCAAGCGGTTGGGCCTTTTGACCATTTTGTCGGCGTTTTTGCCAATCAACCCAGAGAAGAGGTCGAAAGCATAGCAAAGAAATTAGGCCTTAAATGGCTTCAATTTCACGGGGAGGAAACATCCCGTTATTGTAAATACTTTTCAGAACGTCAATTTAATGTAATCAAAACGTTTCGCATTAAAGATACTTTAAGTTTAAAAAGAATTGATGAATATGACGTCAGCGGTTTTCTATTCGATACTTTTTCACATGATAAGTTGGGTGGAACCGGAACTGCATTCGATTGGTCCGTGATCGAAGACAAACCTTACGTTCATGAAAAATTGTTCCTTGCCGGAGGTTTGACCGTTCACAATTTGGAAGCTGCTTTACAAAAAGTGAAGCCTTATGCTATTGACGCCGCCAGCGGAGTTGAAAAAAGTCCTGGAATTAAAGACCATCAACTCTTAGAACAGTTTATTCAAATCGCAAAAGGAAAAAAACATAGCAAGGTGTCAAAATAAAGCCATGCCAGCCACTGAATTTTTGAATCGAATTGCAAGCCGGATCAACCGAATTGATCGAAAAATTCTAGAGGACTATGCTTTAGATTTAGCCAGGCAGACAAAATTCCTAACCAGCCTCCTAGATCAAGTTCCGGAGGGAATTATGGCGCTGACTCAAAAGAAGGAAGTCTTATTTTTCAACCGCCGTATGACACAACTCTTTAATATCCCAGAATCCGCCGTTCGAAAAGGAAACCTAGGGCAGGCAATTCCAGATGAACCCTTTGTAAAGTTAATCAAAAATGCGATTGAACAAAAAGAAGAATTCTTCCAAAAAGAATTTGAGGTCCTGCTCCCTCGCCCCATGATTCTAGCGATCAACCTGTTTGTCGAAAGAAATGAAACTCCGCCCATGTTTATTCTATCTGTTTCTAATTTAACTCAAACAGAAACAAGCATTCGTGAACGATTTAAACGAGAAAATTGGGAGTCTATGTTGGGCCTTGCTGCAGGCATTGCTCATGAAATCGGTAACCCGTTAAATTCTCTAACTATCCATTTAAAGTTAATCGAAAAAACTCTTCCGAAACTGCCCCCCCAAGACCGAAAAAAAATCGAACCTTCTCTTCAAGCTGCACAAGATGAAACGACGCGGTTGGACCAAATTGTGCGTAATTTTCTTAAAGTCGCAAGGCGTAAACCGCTCCGGTTTGAACTCGCTCAAATTAATGAATTAATCTCAAAAACCGTGGCGTTCTTAAAACCAGAACTCAAGGCTTCTAAAATCCGGGTGAGAGAAGAACTTGATAAGCGAATTCCGCTGTTCTTGCTGGATCCAGAACGCATTCACCAGGTATTTCTCAATATCATCAAGAATGCAGTTCATGCCATGCCCAAAGGAGGATCGCTTCGAATTCAAACAGAATTAAGAGAAAAGCTGTGTCTCATTCAATTCCAAGATACGGGGGTCGGTATTGCAGACGAGTCAATTCCCAAAATTTTTGAGGCCTATTATACAACCAAAGAAGAGGGGAGCGGTTTGGGGCTGATGATTGTTTATCAAATTATCCGAGAGCATGGTGGAAGAATTGAAGTGGCAAGCAAAAAAGATTCGGGAACTACTTTTACCATTGTTCTCCCTTTACGGAAAGAAAAACTAGGGCTGCCTGAGCCCAAAAAATAGGAACAACCGATGAGTTTTGGCTCCACAATTTTAATTGTAGATGATGAAAAAAATACACGGGAAGGCTTGAAACAATTTTTAAGCGGTCTTGATTATGATGTGTTTCTTGCATCAGACGGCAAGGAAGCGCTTCCTTTAATTAAAAAAGAACGCCCCGATGTTGTGCTTTCTGACCTTAAAATGCCTGGAATAGACGGCATGAGTCTTCTTCGTGAAATCAAGCGGGTAAAACCAGACACGGCTGTTATTATGCTTACTGCCTACGGAACTGTTGAAAGCGCAGTTCAAGCCATGAAAGCTGGGGCTTACTATTATTTAACAAAACCAATCAACTTTGAGGAATTAGAATTAATTCTGAAAAAAGCATTGAATCAAAAAGCGCTCGAGCATGAAAACATTAGCCTAAGAGAAGAGCTGATTCACGAACGCCACGAAGCAGGCAAAATCATCGGTGAATCTCCTGCGATTAAAAAATTAATTTCACTATGCAAACAAGTCGCCCAATCTGATTCAGCAGTCTTAATTCAAGGCGAAAGCGGAACAGGAAAGGAGCTTTTTGCCCATTTAATTTATGCAGAGAGCCCGCGAGCCGAGCAACCATTTATCACGGTTCATATTGCCACGCTGACCGAAACCCTTCTTGCCAGTGAACTGTTTGGCCACGAACGCGGCGCGTTCACCGGAGCTACCGAACGGAAAATCGGCAGATTTGAACGGGCCAATGGCGGGACCTTGTTTTTAGATGAAGTGAGTGATATTCCGGAATCCATGCAAACAAAATTGCTGCGAGTCCTCCAATCAGGAGAATTTGAACGGGTAGGTGGAACCAAAACGATACAGACAAACGTGCGGCTTGTTTGCGCGACCAATAAAAATCTAAAGGAAGAAGTTGCGGCAGGACGATTCCGAGAAGACTTATTTTATCGAATCAATGTCATTCTTTTGGAAATCCCACCGTTGAGGGAGCGAAAGGGTGATATTCCGCTTTTGGTTACCCACTATTTGAAATATTTCTCCGAGCGAAACAGGAAAACAATCGAACAAATTACACCAGAAGCGCTTAAGTTTCTAAGTCAATACGACTGGCCCGGAAATATTCGTGAACTTAAAAACATTGCTGAGCGAATGGTTGTCCTTTCTCATTCTAATGTAATCGACGCAGATCAAATACCTGAAGATATCCGGGGTGGCGCTAAACCGTTCGCACCAAACCCACAACTTACCGGAAAAGAAACTAAAACGCTTCAGGACATGGAAGAAGAAATGATTCGCAGGACTCTTTTGGAAGTGAATCGCAATAAAAGTACAGCGGCAAAAAAACTTGGAATCTCTCGGCGAACTCTTTACCGGAAGATGGCCGAGTATAAAATTGACGAATAATTTTGACACACAACGCTGTATCCTTTCGGCACGGAAATAAAAGTAAGATAAAAATTGATTTAGCCATTCTTCTAAGTATATGTAAATAAACAAGTTAAGAATTTATCGTTTTCTCTTTTCTGGCATACATCTTGAAGTAATCATAAACAGAATGATAGAAGGTGCTATCACATTTCAAGGAGGAAATTCAAAATGGGAAAAGTTTTAGGAATTGATCTAGGAACTACAAATTCATGTATGGCCATTATGGAAGGTGGCGAACCAAAAGTAATTCCAAATCAAGAAGGAAATCGTACCACCCCTTCTGTCGTTGGGTTTTCAAAAACCAACGAGCGCTTGGTGGGCCAGGCCGGAAAACGGCAATCCATTACAAATCCAGAACGCACTGTATTCAGTGCGAAGCGTTTCATTGGGAGACGCTTTAACGAGGTCCAAAGCGAAATTAAGCTCGTTCCATTTAAAGTTAAAGAAGGGAAAAATGGCGCCGCCGTAATTTCAGTGGACGGTCGTGACTACACGCCGCCTGAAATTTCAGCTATGGTACTTCAAAAACTAAAAGCCGATGCTGAAGCATTTTTAGGAGAGTCCATCAAGCAAGCAGTTATCACTGTTCCTGCTTACTTTAATGATTCTCAACGCCAGGCCACAAAAGATGCAGGCCAAATCGCAGGCTTGGAAGTCCTTCGGATTATCAACGAACCCACGGCAGCCTCTCTCGCGTATGGCCTCGATAAAAAGAAAGATGAACGAATCGCTGTCTACGACCTTGGCGGTGGAACGTTCGACATTTCTATCCTTGAAATTGGAGAAGGGGTTTTTGAAGTTAAAGCAACCAACGGTGATACCCATCTCGGAGGCGATGACTTTGATCAAAGAATTATGGAATGGTTGGCTAGTGAATTTAAGAAAACAGAAGGGATTGATCTCAGTAAGGACCGCATGGCTTTACAGCGTTTAAGAGAAGCAGCTGAAAAAGCAAAATGCGAACTTTCATCTTCTGAAACCACCGAAATCAATCTTCCGTTCATTACCGCTGATGCTTCAGGGCCAAAACATTTGGTTATGACATTAACACGATCGAAATTAGAACAATTAGTTCATGATCTGATCGAACGAACGCTCGCTCCATGCCAGCAATGTATGAAAGATGCCGGGGTCGACGCTAGCAAGATTGACGAAGTGATTTTGGTTGGCGGACAAACAAGAATGCCTGCTGTTCAGGAACTTGTTCGGAAATTATTTGAAAAAGAACCGCATAAAGGGGTTAACCCTGATGAAGTTGTTGCTGTCGGGGCGGCTATACAGGGCGGGGTTCTTTCCGGAGAAGTGCATGACATTCTATTGTTAGACGTCACGCCTCTTTCCTTAGGGATTGAAACTTTAGGCGGTGTCATGACAAAACTGATTGAACGAAACACGACCATTCCGACGCGAAAGTCAGAAATTTTTTCAACCGCTGCGGACAACCAGACCGCCGTAACGGTAAAAGTCTTGCAAGGAGAGCGGCCGATGGCATCTGACAACCGTACACTCGGTCTCTTTAATTTAGAAGGAATTCCGCCAGCATCCCGAGGGGTTCCGCAAATCGAAGTCACCTTCGATATTGATGCCAACGGTATTGTACACGTTTCAGCTAAGGATTTAGGGACAGGAAAAGAGCAAAAAATCAGAATTGAATCGTCTTCCGGGCTTTCAAAAAATGATGTTGAAAAATTAGTTCGAGAAGGTGAAGCACATGCTGATGAAGACAAGAAAAGACAAGAATTGGTGCAAACCAGAAACAGCTTAGACAATCTTGTTTACTCGGTTGAAAAAAGCGTGAAAGAATATGGAGATAAAATCGACCCCAGCGAAAAAAGTCGCGTTGAAGACGCTTTAAAAAATGCCAAAGAAGCCCTCAAGTCGGATAATACCGATACGCTAAAGCAAGCAACTGAAAAGTTGACAAGTGTATCTCATAATCTTGCTCAAAAAATGTACGAGGCGGCAGCAAAGCAAAAAGGATCTCCATCTGAAAAACAAACTTCTGAATCAAGTAGCGACAAGAAAACAGAAGAAAAATCGAATGTCGTTGACGCCGATTATGAAGTGGTAGACGGAGACGAAGGCGAAAAAAGGAAGAAATAAATTAGCTCCTTCACTCCCATGTTGCGCGCACGATATTGGGTCATTGTAATTGGTTGTGTAGCGTTCTTAATTGTTGGAACCGTTAATGCCGAAACCCCTCCAGACAATCCTGTTCAAATAGTTCAACTAGCGCCCATCTCTCCGAAGTTGGAAAAGCTGGAACAGCCAAAAAAAATGTATCGACTCGGGGAAATAATTACTTACCGAGTTTTTGTGCGTTGGCCCAGCCTGGAAATTGATGAATTTCGTTTAAGCCCGCCGGAATTAAATCTTGAAAACTTGGAGCTTCTTGGCGTAAGTCAAGAAACCGTTTCTGAGCCAGGAGAGACGGAACAAAGCAAGGGACTGGTCCAAGTTCTAACCTTTCGCTTCACCGCTCAAAAACCAGGTAAGGCTTCAGCGAATCGATTTTTGCTGCGTTGGATTCAAGGAAATGGAATTCTTACAAACGAACTCGTAATCCCCGAATTAGAACTAACCATCACACAACCTTCACTTCCTTGGTCGCACATCGCCATCATGGGTGGAAGCATACTGCTTGGATTAGGCCTCCTATTTACAGTGTTATTTTTATTTAAGAAGAAAAAGCCTCTGCAGGAAATACCTGCTCTACTCTTCGAAGATAAGGCTTTGGAACAATTACGAGGCATCCGGACTCGGTGGGAATCGAACGAAATCCATCAGGAGTTCTTAAGCGAATTAATCCGGCTTCTACAGCGTTATTCCAGCCAAAAATTAGATTGGAATCCCTCTCAGGACAGTTATAATGCTCTACAAAAAAAAGCAGGAGAAAAATGGTCCAAAAAGGAGGCTCAGGAGCTGAGCGATCTGCTTCAAAACCTTGAATATGAACGTTTTTCAGGTGTAACATTAGAACGCGAAAAACTGGTAGCACTCTATCAAGCTATTTATTCATTTATTGAACAAAAGAAAATTGTCTAAACCTATTTAGGAGGAATCATGGAAGCAACGGTCAAGCAAGTAGGCGAACAAATTAAAGCGTCGCAGGAAATTATTGAGGGCCTGTTTCGTGAAATCGGAAAGGTTATCGTCGGCCAGCATTATTTAGTCGAACGCCTATTAATTGGCTTATTAGCAGATGGCCACGTCCTATTGGAAGGGGTGCCGGGCTTGGCTAAAACGATGTCGGTTCGAACTCTGGCTCAAGCCGTTAGCGTCAAGTTCCAGCGCATCCAATTCACCCCAGATTTGCTTCCGGCCGATCTCATCGGAACCTTAGTTTATAGCCCCAAAGACGGCACTTTTACCACGAAAAAAGGGCCTATTTTCGCAAACATCATTCTGGCCGATGAAATCAACCGCGCTCCTTCCAAGGTCCAAAGCGCGCTATTAGAGGCCATGCAGGAACATCAGGTAACGGTAGGGGAAACCACATTCCCGCTTCCGGAGCCATTTCTCGTACTGGCCACTCAAAATCCAATTGAGCAGGAGGGAACGTACCCACTTCCAGAAGCCCAGGTGGATCGATTCATGATGAAACTCGTGGTGACCTATCCCAGCAAAAAGGAAGAAAAAGAAATTCTGGAGCGGATGTCTACGGGCCAGAAAATTGAAGCATCGCCGGTTTTAGATACTCAAACTATTTTTAAGCTCAGAAAAATTGTAAATCAGGTCTATATCGATGAAAAAGTAAAGGACTACATCCTCGACATCGTCTTTGCCACTCGCTTCCCAGAACAATACAAATTGCCTCAGCTAAAACCTTTGATTGCTTACGGAGCATCGCCAAGGGCCAGTATTATGCTCACGGTAGCTTCAAAAGCACACGCTTTTTTAAAAGGCAGGGGATATGCTACACCGGAAGATGTAAAACAAATTGGCTTGGATGTTTTGCGTCACCGCGTCATCGTTACGTATGAAGCGGAAGCAGAGGAAATGACTTCAGAACGTATCATCACTCAAATTTTTGATCAAATTGAAGTCCCTTAATACTCTCCATGATTCCCAAGGAGATTCTTAAGCAAGTCAAGCGCATCGAAATTAGTGCGACGCGGCTGGTTAATGACTTGTTCGGCGGAGAATATGAATCTGTCTTTAAAGGCCGCGGAATGGAATTCTCAGAGGTTCGGGAATACGTCCCCGGAGATGACATCCGAACCATTGATTGGAACGTCACTGCGAGATCGCAGCACCCTTTCGTTAAAAAGTTCACCGAAGAACGAGAACTGACGGTTGTGTTTGTTGTGGATGGATCTCGTTCGCTTCAATTTGGCTCCACTGAAAAACTCAAGTCCACCGTTGCTGCTGAAATTGCAGGCCTCCTTGCCTTTTCAGCCGTAAAGAATAATGACAAGATAGGTCTTTTAATTAATACGGACCGTATTGAAAAATATGTCCCCCCGAAAAAAGGAAAAAGCCACGTACTGCGTGTCGTGCGCGAAATCCTTTATTATCAACCCTCAGCGAAACGGACCAATCTCAGAGTTGGTTTAGAACATTTGTATCGAATTCTAACGCGCAGTGCCGTTATTTTTCTCATCTCCGATTTTTTAGATTCGGGTTATGAGAAGGCGCTTAAGATTCTGCATCAAAAGCATGATTTGATTGCCATTCAAATCACAGATGATAGAGAGCAATCAATTCCTTCGTGCGGCTTGATGGAATTGGAAGACGCAGAAACAGGCGAAAAGGTTTTGGTTGATACAGGCAGCAAAAAATTTCGCGATTCTTACACCAAAGAAACTAAACGCCGTCAGGAACAACTGGATCTTTTGTTTAAGCTCACTGGAATCGATGCCATTAAGATCACGGCTGGAACTTCATATATAAAACCGCTGATTAAATTTTTTAAATCAAGAGAGCAACGTCACTAATGCGTTTGAATCGAGCGTTTACGATTTTATTTCTGTGTGTTGCTACCATGGCTCTCTCAAAGAACGCATACGCAGATCAAGGCATCTCCATCAAAGTAGAGGTAGACCGGGCTTTTGCTACCATTGGCGATCGCATTAACTTCCGGGTGACCGTTACCCACAAACCTGATGTTTCTGTTCTAGAACTTGATGCAAAAGAAGTCCTAAGTGATTTTGAAGTAAAAGAAGTGAAAAGCTTTTCGGCTCAAGAAGACGGTAAAACTTTGGAAGGAAAAAACTACGTCATTACGAATTACACTTTGGGGGAATATGTGATTAGGCCCTTTACAATTCAATATCGGAAAGGTCAAGGCGGCGTGGAACAGCTTAAAACCAATAGCCTTTACGTTACGATTCAAAGCATTGACAAAAACAAGGACCCTAATAGTGATATCCGCGGCGTTAAAGGTGTCCATAAAATTAAAGGACCGATTTGGCCGTGGTTTGCACTGCTCGGCCTTGGCGTAGCAACAGCGGGGGGCTGGCTATTCTATTGGAGCAGAAAACGGAAGGCTCAAGGGATTCAAGCCGAACCGCTGCTCACACCTCATGACGAAGCTTATCAAGCACTCAGTCGACTCCAGCACTCTGATTTCATTCGAAAAGGACAAGTTAAGCTCTATTTTTTTCAAATGTCTGAAATCCTGAAGCGTTATTTTGAGCGGCGATATGAAATCAGAGCTTTAGAATCAACAACATATGAATTAATGAATGAACTTAAGGAAAAAACCGAGACAGACAATTTAAATCTCATTACAGAAGTTCTGTCGCTTTGTGACTTGGTAAAATTCGCAAAATATGAACCGCCTCCTGTAGACATATTGCGTCAGAACAACCAAGCCAAATCCATCATTGATCGAACCAAAGAAGAAGTCCAAGAAATCAGTCCTGAAACAGTTAAAAGTTAGAGCTATTTATGATTCGTTTTGAATCTCCACAATGTTTTTTAATGTTGCTGATTGTTCCAGTAATTTATTTCCTAATAAAAAAACGGAGACGAAGCGTCATTCGCTTCTCCTCATTAAGCGAAATTAGAAAATTAAGCACCTATGGCGTAGTCCGCACACGCTGGCTCATATATCTTCTCAGAGGCGTTGCCTTTGCCCTGATGATCACCGCGCTTGCACGACCGCAAGCGGTTGAAGCGGAAAGAGAATTTGAAACGAAAGGGATAGACATTGTAATCGCCCTCGATATTTCAGGCTCAATGCTTGCTGAAGACTACAAACCTGGAAATCGAATCACCGTTGCAATCGAAGAAGCTAAAAAATTTATTAAGACCCGGGAAAACGATCGAATTGGGCTTGTGGTTTTCGCAAGAAAAGGTTATACCCAGTGTCCTCTCACTTTAGATTACCAAGTATTAATACAACTTTTAGACCAAGTTGAAATTGGCATGATTAAAGATGGGACAGCGATTGGTTTAGGAATCGGCACTGCCGTTAATCGCCTGAGGGACAGCGCCGCAAAAAGCAAAGTTATCATTTTGATTACAGACGGTGAAAACAATGCCGGCAATGTTGATCCCATTACTGCTGCCGAATTATCCAAGAGTTTTGGAATCCGAATTTATACGATTTGTATCGGGCGCGGAGGGCTTGTGCCTTTTCCAATCGAAGATCCAATTTTTGGGAAGCGCTACGTACAGGCTGAAGTCAAAATTGATGAAAAAACAATGAAACGCATTGCCGATATTGCAGACGGGCGTTATTTCCCGACAGGGGATACGGAAGCCCTCACAAAAGCCTATAAAGAAATTAGTGAGCTCGAGAAAAGCGAAGTTAAAGTCAAAGAATACTCCAGTTACCGCGAACTTTACCATTTATTTTTAATTCCAGGTGCTCTAATGTTTCTGCTTGAAATTATTTTATCTAACTCTGTTTTCTTAAAACTTCCTTAGGAGAAAAATGCAATTTCAACATGTTGAATGGTTAAACGGTCTGTGGCTTGTACCGCTGCTTGTTCTTTTTTTTGTGTGGGCGAGCCGAAGAAAATACAAGCTTCTTCAAAAATTTGCGGAATCGCGGACGATGGAACTGCTCAGTCAATCCCATTCTCACACTAAAGAACGGCTTAAAAAGAGCTTTCTGTTAGCCGTTTTAACCCTGGTCATCATCACTCTGGCGCAACCGCAATGGGGTAATGAGAAAAAGCAAATCCAACGCAAAGGAATCGAAGTTATTTTCCTCGTAGATACTTCTCTCAGCATGCTCGCTGAAGATGCCGTTCCGAGTCGAATTGAAAAAGCCAAGCTTGAAATGAAATCTTTTTTAAGGCAACTGAAAGGGGACCGCGTTGGAATCGTTACCTTTGCCGGGACCGGCTTCATTCAGTCCCCTTTGACGCTTGATTATGATGCCTTTTTGCTGTTTGTTAATTCTATACAGGCCGGTTATATCCCAGATGTGGGAACCTCGCTCAGCGAAGCGATACGTGTAGCCACCAAAGCTTTTCCAAAAACGAGGCAGAAAAGCCATGTGATCGTCCTTCTGAGCGACGGGGAAGACTTGGAAGGAAATGTGGAATCAGCAATTAAAACAGCGAAAGAAGCGAACATTCGTATCTATTCGGTCGGAATCGGAACAAAGGAAGGAGCGCCAATCCCATTGCGGTCGGAGCAAGGAAAAGTGAGCGGTTATAAAAAAGACCGTTCTGGTGAGGTGGTTATTACTAAATTAAACGAAGAACTGCTCACACAGATTGCAGAGCAAACGGGAGGCCTTTATTCTCAGGCAACGCCCAGCGAACGTGAAATCGAGTGGATTTATAAGCACGCCCAAAATCTTGAAAAAAAGGAATTTAAACAGCGCCTCGTCGTGGAGCGCGAGAACCATTTCCAATTCTTCCTGGCCGTAGCTCTTCTTGCGCTCTTTGCCGAAATGGTTATCAATGATGCAAAACAAGGCCGGAAAATCCATGTGTAAAAAAATATTAACAATTCTTCTCATCTATATTCCAATCTTTTTCCTATGCTGTGGCTTTTTTGAAACCACTTCCGGATTAAACCAAAAAGGAAATAAACAGTTTGAGGAAAAACGTTACGAGTCTGCGCTGGAGGCCTACCGGAAAGCACAGATTAAGGATCCGGATAATCCCGAAGTCCGTTATAACCTCGGTACCACCTTATACCAATTGGACCAATTTCAAGAAGCTGAAACCCAATTAGAGCAAGCGTTGGCAAGCGCAAAAACTAAAGAATTGAAAGCAACCGCGTGGTATAACTTTGGAAATGCTCAATACCGCCTCGGCCAGTTTGACAAGGCCACCCAAGCCTACCGAGAAGCACTTAATTTGAACTCCAATGATAAGGACGCCAAATATAACCTAGAACTCCTTCAAAAGAAAAAAAGCCTGTTCGAAAAAAAACAGGACAAACGGGAACAGCAGAAAAAAGAAAATCCGCCGCCATCTCAGCAGCAAAAACAGCAGCAACAGCAGGGAGGTGGGCAAGATCAAAAGCAGCAACAGAAGCAGTCGCAATCCCAAAAGAATCAAGACCAGGGTCAAAATCAGCAGAACAAAAAGCAAGACCAAGAGCAAAAACCAAAACCAGACAATCAAGAACAAAAGGAAGAGCAAGAACAGCCTCAAAAAAGCGACCAAAATCAAGCGGAAGTTCCAAAACCTGAAGAAGGCGAAGAAAACAAGAATCAATCAAACAAAAAAGACCAGCAGAACGAACAAGGTGAAGGCCAAGACCAACAAAAACAACCCATGAGCCCGTCAGAATCTCAGCAAAATCAAAAGGGCCAAAAACCTGAGGAAGAACAAGGTCAGCAACCCAAACCTTTGCTTCAGGGACAAATGTCTCAAGAAAACGCCCTTCGAATATTGAACGCTTTAAAAGAATCAGAACAAGAATTACAAATACTAAGAAGGCCCCATAAGCAAACCGAACGCGAACCTTTAAAAGACTGGTAAAAACTAGGAGATTCACACCATGTTAATGGAAAAAATTGAACTTGATCTTAAAAATGCTATGAAGGAAAAAAATGAGGCGAAACTCGGAACGCTCCGTATGTTAAAAGCAGCTATTAAAAATAAAGAGATTGAAAAAAAGGTCAAAACCTTGCCAGAACCCGAAATCTTAGAAGCCATTCAAAAACAGGTCAAACAGAGGAAAGATTCCATCGCCGATTTTCAGAAGGCAAACCGCCAAGACCTGGTTAAGAAGGAAAGCGAAGAGATATCCGTCCTAGAACAATATCTTCCGAAACCACTTTCTGAATCTGAGCTCAAAGCGATTATCGAGAAGGCTGTGCAATCCGTTGGAGCCAAAACCAAGTCTGATATGGGTAAAGTAATGAAAGAAGTGATGCCTCAAGTCACGGGAAAAGCAGACGGTAAGCAAGTCAATCAAATCCTTTCTACGCTCCTGGCCTAGATATCAAGCAAATGGGTGAGCCGCTTTAACACGGAAGTTTAACTGTATTTACTTTACATAAGATACATTATAGGACATTTAAGAACGTCTTCGATCATCTCTCTTATAATCATGAGCGGGTCTTAGAGATAGTGTTTTCGGCGGAAAACGTCGCTTTTAAGCGAGGTTACGCGGTCAACGAATAAACGGCCTTTTAAATGATCTACCTCATGCTGAATGCATCTGGCCTCTAATCCGTCGGTTACTAGTTCGTTTTTCTCAAAATTGATCCCACACCATAGAATAGCCATTTGATTGGCGCGTTTTACATTAGCTGTATAATCCGGAAGGCTCATACAACCTTCCCGGAAGGTTTGCCAATCTTCCAGCATAATAATCTGTGGATTAATTAGAACGAGTAACTTTGCTCCCGGAATCTTAGGAGAAACATCGACGATAGCGATCTGCTTCAAAATTCCTATCTGAGGAGCTGCAATGCCGACCCCGCCGGGTTGCTTTCGCATGGTTTCAATCAAACGGTCCACTAAAACCCTTACGGAGCGATCTATCCGTTTGACAGGCTCCGAAACTTTGCGCAACACAGGATCTGGAAATTGCCGAATCAGTGAAGCCATACAAGTTAAAAGCTTGAAGATTCGATCGGATTAAACACAATCGTAACGCCCATCTTCTTTTGAAGTGTCTCAAAGTTTCGCTTCAGCTTTTTGGCCACCTCGTGCTTACGAGGGACGTCCACTTCTAAAACTAAAGCATAAGTTGTTTTTTTGCCCTTTCCAATAATTTTTGAATTAAGGTCCGTAATGTTGATTTTGTAATCCGCAAGGAGCTTGGAAATCTGATACACAATACCTGCCCGATCTTTTCCAAGAACAGAAACCACCCATGAAAGCGTTCCGGGCCGATGTTTTTCGCCTCGAACCAAACGGTGTTTGATCTTTTCTATTGATATTGCTAAATTTGATCTCCTAGCTAGTTCCAAAAATCTCTTTTGAAGTTTTGAAAAAGCTGGTTCTCCTTTCAGTGCCGCCAAGAAAATCATGGCAAACTCACCTTCCAATATTGTCATGCTTGCATCTTCTAAGTTTCCGCCTGTTTTATAAATAGCGCCCGTTAAAGTTGCTATAATTCCAGGACGGTCTTTTCCGGTAACCGTAATAATTGCAGTCATCATAACTCACCTCATTTTAAGTTTTACTATACTACTTTCGATAACGTTTTTTGACCCAACGAATCGCCTCATCTTGAGAAGCAATCTTGCTCTCCAACTGAAGTGAGTATACTTCCTCTAGAATTTCCTTCATGATAGGTCCGGGTTCAATCCCAAGTGCAATCAAATCATTACCGCTGATCAATCGTTTGGGCTTCAAATCCTCCTGTTTAAATTCTTTCATCTTGCTCTTAAGAAACCGGTAAAGTTCAAGTTTTCCGTGGCTTGCCAGACAATCAATTTTATGCATTTCAAGCTCAACCGGAAAATTTTCGCGTGCTACAAATTGCTTCAACTTGCCTACTCTCATCTCTTTAACGTTAGCGAATTTCATATGATTATCCACGCATGAGACAATATCTTCAATTTCTCGATTTGAAAACCTGAGGCGGGTTAATATCTCGCGCGCCATTTGAGCTCCAACATTTGGATGATTATAAAAATGGATGCGCTCCCCTTCATCTGAAAATGTGGAAGGCTTGCCGACATCATGCAAAAGAGCTCCAAATGCTAAAGTAATAGACGGGTTCTTAAGCTGATCCATTAACATTTTGGTATGAACAAAAACATCTCCTTCGGGATGAAATTCAGGCGGCTGCTGGACTCCCTTCATCGCTTCAACCTCAGGAAGGATCTCAGCAAGCAATCCGCTTTCTGATAAAAGTTCAAGCCCGCGGCCTGCATTGGGTCGTGTAAACATTTTTATAAGTTCATCCCGAACACGTTCTTGGCTCACTGAATGGATTTCTTTCCGCAAGCGTTTGATCGCTTGCCACGTTTTAGATTCAATCTTAAAACCCAAATTTGCGGCGAATCGAACAGCGCGGAGCAACCTAAGACGGTCTTCTTGAAATCTTGCTTCCGGGTCGCCAATGGTACGGACCAACTTTCGCTGGATATCCTTTTTGCCTTCCACATAATCAATAACACAATGCTTTAAGGGATCATAAAAAAGCCCATTGACCGTAAAATCCCGGCGCTTCGCATCTTCCTGCGGGGTGGTAAACGCAATTTCATCTGGATGACGGCCATCTCGGTAAGCCCCTTCCCTTCTAAACGTAGCTACTTCAAAATGCTGTTTTTGTATAACGACGACCATGACCCCGAATTGCTTTCCAACAGGAACACATTTTGGAAAAAGTTTTTCAATCTCATCAGGCGTTGCCGTTGTTGCGATATCATAATCTTTTGGCTTTTCTTTCATGATCAAATCACGCACACAACCGCCTGCAAAATATGCAGTAAATCCTGCTTCACGAAGCACTTTCGTAACCTGTGTTGCCCATTTTTTTTGTTCTAATGCATCCATAAAATTTAACGAATTTGAAAATGGCTAAATTCTTGAGCCGGTTCACTCCACTCAATTTCTACATGCTCAACCAGGGCGCCGGAAGGCCCTTTCCGGCACCAATCAATCAATCTGTTCAAAAGCTCTTCGTCGCCTGTTGCTACCACTTCGACGCTGCCGTTTGAAATGTTGCGTACAAATCCGCTCAGTTTGAGTGAACGGGCTACACTGGAAGCGCTAGCGCGGAATAGCACGCCTTGAACAACGCCTGAGATGATTAAATGGACTTGCTTTCTCACAAACTCTTAAGTCGTGGAATCACAAAAAAAGCAGGTAATACTAAAAATGCTGTCAAAACGATTAAAGGCCTAAGGCCAATCCATTCATAGAGTGCCCCACCCCAAGAACCAGCAACAGCCTGTCCCACGTTAAATACGCTCATCAGAATAGCAAAAAGCGACCCCTCTACCCCGGTTCCGTGCGAAAGCCTTGCAGCTGACGAAAACAAAGGAAGCAAAATCATATAGCCTAAAATCCCTGAAACAAACGAAACGGCAAAAGCACTTGGGTAATTTTTGATCATTAAAGTCAAAAGAATATCAAAAAAACCAACTCCCACAGCCCAATAAAGCGCAACGCGCAACGAAGTGCCCTTAAAAAATTTGAGGAAGCAAAAACATCCGAACGCAGCGCCAAACCACGTGATACTGTTCAGCACGCCTAAGGCGATTTCATCAAAACGCAATGTTTCCCGCATATAAAAAAAGAGCGGCGTTCCAACAGCGACCGAGTTTGAAATAATAAGAAGAAGCAGCAAAAACCATTTCAGTTCCCCCTGAAGAATGCGCCGGATGCTGTCCCTGATAGGAATTAGCACATTACCCAGTTTAATCTTGTGGTGGCGCGGTTTTTCCCGCAAAAATATAACTGCCACAAGCGAAATCAATGGAAGGGCTGCTGTAATTAAAAAAATGCTTTGGGGTGTCTTTTGTGCTGCTAAAACACCGCCAGCAAATCCACTTAATACCGCGCCCAAGCTGCGCGCACCCCATGAAATGCTTTGATAAACTTGTGCCGACTTTCTTGTTGAAAATTCTACAATCAAGCCGTCCGTAATCACATCAGTTGCGGCCAGACCCAGATTGGCAATGATCATTGACACAATAAACCATTTTTCCGTGGGCGGCGACACACCCAAAAGAACCCAGCCCAAGCAAGAAAGAATGGAACAAATAATGAGGTAGGGTTTACGTCTTAATTTCCAAAGTGGCACCGCATCTGAGATAGCGCCATAAACGATTTTGAAAAACCACGGAGCTGATGCGACTGAAGTAATGAATGCAATTTTGGTAACACTAAACCCTTGCGCACGCAGATAAAGAGGAAGCGCTATTCCAGCAATACCTAAAGCGCCTTGAACAAAATAAACGACGCCCGCAAGCCAGGCTACCCTCCAAAAAAGAATCATGAATAATTAATCCGAAAAAAATTCCCTTGCTCTCTGCCGACCCGTTATTTTTTTGTAATCATCATAGTCGATCCATAGCAAATCATTGCGAATTTGACTTAAGCGTTTCACGATTTGAAAGCGTTCACCTGGATTCGATTCGAACCTCCGGCACGTCACATACTCAAAAGTGGCGTGACAATTTGGGCATTGCTTGACCGTTTTGTAATCAAGCCCCAACTCCTTACATTGGGCGCAGTCTCCCTTAATATCTCCAATGATGAGGAGGTGCTTCTCGATTTCGGCAAGCTCTTTTTCAGCCCAAACCCTAAGCCAAGTTTTCATCTACTTAACTTGGCAGCAAAACCAAATCATGTTCGCGTACTCGATCCTTCACCTGAAGACCAATCTCATCGCCTTTCTTAGCCTTCTGGATGGGCCTATGATCAATTTGCATGGACTCAATCTTCTGTTCAAAGTTAGTGGTAATCCCTTTGATTAAAACGGTATCACCAACCGAAAGCGGTTTTTTTAATTTAACAACAGCTGCTTCAACATGAGGGAAATAATGAGTCACAACACCAAGAATTTTCGCTTTTTGAATTTTGGGTGCCGAAGCAGCTTTTTTTTTAGCCTTTGATTTTCTCTTTAATGTTTTTTTGGATGGTTTCTTCGGTTTTCGTTTCTTAGCTACTTTCTTCTTCGCCTTCGTTCTTTTTTTTGTTGCCATAAAACCCTCCGCATGTTTTAAATGTGCTCTAAAAAGTTCAGTTTTGAAGTGGGACGAAACGAACGCGAAGTAATGGCCTCGTTACAAGCATTCCTTTTTCCTTTTGCCCCAAAACAAGATCCTGATCATCCTGCCCGATCGGAAGAATAATTCTACCCATATCCTTTAATTGCTCAACTAATACATCCGGAATCTTCTCGGCTGCTGCCGTAACTATAATTTTATCAAAAGGTGCGTGCTCAACCCATCCCTTCCGGCCATCGTCATGTTTTAATCGAATATTTCGATAGCCCAAGGTATTCAAACGCATCTTTGCAACTTGGTAAAGATCCTCGATAATCTCAACAGAGCAAACTTCTTGGCCCAATTCAGCAAGCACGGCAGTCTGGTAACCCGAGCCAGTACCTACTTCCAAAATCCTGTCTGTCCGTACAAGCTCCAAGCTTTCGCTCATCACGGCTACAATATAAGGCTGAGAAATAGTTTGATCATAACCGATCGGGAGCGGATGATCTTCATAAGCCTTAGACTTTAATTCTGGTGCCAAAAATGCTTCTCGTGGTATTTTTCGAAAAGCAGCTAAAACTCTTGAGTCTGTTATCCCGCGGCCCTTCAACTGCCGCTCGATCATTTGTTCTCGTTCTTTTTGAAGCTGCTCGTCTTGCTTCAACTTATCCAGTGGGATTGTATCAATCTAACCTGCAACAAACTATGTTTTGCTACGCTGCTTTTCCTGAATCTTTGTCTGAAGATCTAATGTCTTAAAGATCGGCGCTAATAAAAAACCGCCCACTGTTTGGACGGATTTGACGCAAACATCAGCTATCTTTCCAGTGACGCTGCTTGAAACTCGGCCCGTCGTTACAATAATATCTCCAGGCGCAGAAACTATTTTCTTAAAAACGTTCTTTTTTGGCGTTGGGCTGGAAGCAGGCTGAGAACTAACGATAGCTTCGAGGCGGCCTTCTGTTTTTTGAATTGCAACCTTGGGCTCTTCTTCGGCAAACGCCAACCCATTTGAAATCAGAATCAAAACGATAAAACCAGCTGCGATCTTATTTTTAATCATCTTTTTACCCAATTGATTTCGCGGGTTCCTTTTCAGTAGGCAACGATTTCACCTGATCCACCTGAGTCAGTTTTGTTTGAAATTGATCCACTCCTCGTTGCATTTTTTCATGCATCCCTTTCGCGTTTTTTAAATGTCCCCCAAGGGTTTCAAAGTCATCGACAATCCGTTTGAAGTCACCTTGCATTTTCGCGATTGATTCGGCAATTTCGCGAGCTGCGTGATCCATTTTTAAGCCTCTGAGGCCGAGTAAAATCACTTGCAGATAAGCATAGAAGGTATTGGGTGAAACGGGAACAACGCGTTTGGCCCATGCATAACTGCTAAGCGATGGCGCTTCGCGATCTTCTTCAGAAGCGACCACTTCATAATAAACGTTTTCAGCAGGAATATACATTAAAGCAAAATCAAAAGTTCCCTCGTCAGGAGCGATGTATCGTTCTGCAATAGTATCAATATGCCGCTTAACGTCACGTAGAAATTCATTCCTGATTTTCTTCTTCTCCTCTGGCGTTTGAGCACTGAGAAGGCGTTGAAAATTTTCCAACGGAAATTTAGCATCAATCGGAACCAAATGGCTGCCGACGACAATAACTGCGTCCACCCTCGCACCATTTCGGAATCCGTATTGCAGCTGAAAATGATCCCGAGGAATAATTTGTCCCAATAAGTCAGCGAGCATCAGCTCACCAAAATTTCCGCGCGCTTTTGGAGCCCTTAAAACGTCCTGAAGTTTGCCAATCTCTTTTCCAATCTCATAAATTTTATGGCTGGATTCCTCTAAATTGCCAAGCCGAGTATAGACATCGCTTATGGCCTTAACCGTCCCCTCTCCAGCTTGTTGCGCCAAACGTGCATTTTGTTCTAAATGGGTATTTACCCGGACAGTAATTTCGGCTAATTCTTTGTGGATGGACTGGGTGGTTTTACTAAGCAATAGCCAGAGGACGAAGATGGTTATCGCAAGAAGTGCCAATACTAATAAACTGATCCAGATCAACATAGCTTTTGCCTTTCGCAGGTAACTAAACTCTTACCAATCAATAAGTTAGTGCGATAGTTGGGATTATAAACTGAATCTTTTCATAGAGCAAGGAAAAGGTTACGCTTTAAAACTTTTATTTCACAAAGGTGATATTCACATCTTCTCTGTGAAGGCTTGGATCAGCCAAAACGATAATTCGGCTCTTTGAGGCTTGTTCCAAATCTCGAATAGATTTCTGTTCCTCATGAAGCAAACGCTCTGCCACCTGAGGATGTGTATAAACATTTAGAACTTTATCCTTAGAGTGGTTTAATGCTTTCTTGACTTCCTTAATGGTTTGAATGGCCATGGTAATAACCGATTTAATAATCCCCTTGCCCTCGCAATAGGGACAACTATCATATACAGCGCTTTCTAACGATGGGCGTATCCTCTGACGTGTCATTTCAACCAAACCTAATTCGGACATTTGTAAAATATTGGTTTTCGCCCGATCTTTTCTTACAACATCCTTGAACAGGCGGTACAAATGTCTCCTGTGGTCTGCCTTCATCATATCGATAAAATCAATAATCACGATACCGCCCATATCTCTCAAGCGCACTTGGCGTGCAATCTCTTGGGCCGCTTCCAAATTGGTTCGATAAACAGTTTCTTCCAGGTCCCTATGGCCTGTGAATTTGCCTGTATTGACATCAATAGCAACCAAACCTTCTGTTTGCTCAATGACAATGTGACCACCCGACCTAAGATAAACCTTTTTGTGAAAGGTTTTTTCAATTTCTTTTTCAATGTTATACTTTTCAAAAAGCGGAATTCGTTGATCTTTATGCCATTCGACTTTGACCGGAACTCCGGGAAGATAAAGCCTCATAAATCGGCGCACTTGGTGATAGAGATCCTGATGATCCACTACAATCCGATCGATATCTTCCGTGAAATAATCACGAATGATTCTCTCAACAAGGTCAAGTTCGTGGTGAATCAGAGCGGGAGCCTTTTTTCGATGGATTTCCGATTTAATCCGAGCCCAAGTTTTAGTCAGGTATTTGACGTCCCGCACAAACTCCTTCTTCGATTTCCCTTCCCCAGCAGTCCGCACAATAAAACCGCTGTCCTTGGGAAGTTCAACTTGAGAAAAAATTTCGCGGATTTTATCCCGTTCGCGGTGGTCTTCGATACGCCGAGAAACACCAACTTTACTTTCCCCGGGAATCAGAACTAAATAACGCGCAGGAAGTGCGACATGGGTGGTGAGACGAGGCCCTTTGTCTCGGATAGGCTCCTTGACAACCTGAACAAAAACTTCTTGGCCGATCTTTAAGACTTCATCAATTTGCGGAGTTTGGCCCCGTTCTCTTTTGCCTTCAAACTCAACTTCTTCGAACGCTGACTCTAATCCAAACGGTGATTCAATGGCATCCGCAACATAAAGAAAGCCATCCTTTTTCGTCCCTAAATCGACAAACGAAGCTCCAATCCCAGGAACGATGGATTTGACCTTCCCTTTGTAAATATTGCCGAACATTTTGAAAGCGTCGGCGCGCTCGATAAAAAATTCTTCCAATTTGCCATCTTCGAGGATCACGACGCGGCGCTCGTTCACCTCGAGAGACATTAAGATCTCTTTTTTCATAATCGTTGACCATTCTTTCTGTATTATGTTTTAGTAAAAGTGTCGTGTTCATAAAGGACCTAGCCATTCGTTTTCTCAGATACCCCTGGTTTAGCATTTGCCGTAAGGCTGGCTTGGCTTCCCTGCGAAGCTGCTGTCGAGGCTGATGCAATAGTCGAACTTTGCGGTACGGTAACTTTCACTGGTTCACCTTCCGTATCTACAACCGTAACAGTAACGAAAAAGATAGTTTCAACTTTCTCATTGCTTTCGCCTTGGGCCTCACGCTTTGATCTAAAAATCTTACCAACTAGAGGAATGTCTCCCAGAATGGGAACTTTGTTCTCAGTAGCGCTAAGCTGATCTGTCAACAGCCCTCCAATAGCAATAGTTTCTCCACTTTTAATCAGCACTTGAGTTTCTGCAGTAGTAACTGAAAAATTTGGAATTTGTGTAAGCGAACCTGAAGAAGCAAAGATTGTTACGTCACCGGCTGGTTGAGAACTAACTTCTGGTTTCAAATCCACTAAAATTTCATTCGCATTATTAATGTGCGGCGTTACTGTTAGAATTACACCTGTTTTACGATAAGTAAATCCAGAAATTTCAAAGCTTCCGGTTGTATTGTTTCGTTCAAACGATGGCAAAGGAATTTCTCTGCCTACGTTAATGGTTGCCTTTTGGTTATTTAAAACCGTAATCCGCGGATTTGAAATAATTTTTGTGTTCGCACGAGTTCTTAAAAAATTGAATACAGCTTGAAAAGAAGTAAAACTAAGGGTTCCATAGGTGTAAGTATTGCCGCTAATGGTAGGAGCTGACAGCGGAAAGGCTCGTGGATTAAAGGGATCTGGAGCATTCGCCGTTGCCGCTGCCGTTGAAGAATTCGGATTGACGTTGGGGAAAAACCGATTAAAAAAACGATCAAAGGGATCAGTATTTTCAGTACGGTTGAATGCGTTGTAAGGAAATGTGACCGGCCTTGCTCCGCCGCTCAATGTTCCCGATGGCGTCCATTGAATCCCAAGATTTTCTCCAACTTGAACTCCAGTCCTCACAATTTTTGAATCAATATGCGCTTGTGGGGTACTTTGATCCAATTTACCAATGACTTCCCTGATTTTATAAAGATTAGTGGGAATATCGGTGACAACAACCATATTGGAACGCAAAACTGATTTCACCTTGCCTTTTTCCGAGAGAATGTCTTTAACCGAAGCCTCTACTTCTGCTGCAGTTGTGTAATTCAAAATGAAGGTTTCGGTCACGAGTTCTTCGCTTGTAATGTTCTCCTTTGTCGTGACGCGCACGATATTACCTTCACGCTCATAAACATATCCGTAAGTTCTTAAAACCACATCCAGTGCTTTTTGCCATGGCACATCCTCTAATCGAATGGTCACAGTGCCTTTGACCTCAGGACCTGCCACGATATTCACTTGGCTTTTTAAGCTTAAAATCCGCAGAACGTTATTAATATCTGCATCTTTAAAATCGATGCTTACATTCCCAGGCGCAGTTGTTTTATCGGAAGTTACGCTAGAAACTGTCGACGCCGGCGAAGCTGCGTCTTCGGTAGCAGCGTTACTTGCTGCAGATGGATTTTGGGCCCAAACGGTTGAAACGGTCAAAAAAGCCGAGCACACGAAAAGAGCTGCAGGCTTCAGAGCCTTCCGCTTCACAAGGTGTTTTAAATATTTCATGTTTACTCCTGCTTCTGTTTGGATCTTAATTGTTTGATTTTATATCTTAAACTTTGTATTTGTCAATTCCCGGACTTTTCGGTTTTCACAGGCTCTTTCAAAACTTCGTCCTCCTGATGCAAAACAATCTCAAATCTTTCCCCGTCCTTTTCAAAAAAAGCTCGGTTTGCTTCAATTTTTTTCAAATTAAATCCTTCAAATAGGTCGCCTTCCTTAACAATTTGACCGTTCACAATTGCGTATGAGCCCCCCTTTTGATCTACAATGACTCCTTCTAATCGGAGTTCTCCGTGACCTATTTGATGGTCCCCTACAACCAATGCATCGCTTGGAGACACAAATGGATCTCTTTTGCCATGACTATCATATCGAAACTCGTCTGCAAACGCCAATGAAAAATCAGAACAGACCCCGTACAAAACTATGATGATGAGACAAGTAACTCCCATGTTCATTCGCATAATTTTAGTAAGCCTCATGACGTTTGGGGCCGCTTTAGAAAGGCGGTGATCACCAACGTGCTCTGTTGTATTTTCAAGGTTTTGTCCCCTGGCGCAACAATTTCGGTATCATGAACCGCAAAATTCTTTGCGTAATGTTCCAAACTATTAATAAATGTGCCTAGATTATGATAAGAGCCTTCAACCGCAAACTCATAACTGAATGGCATGTATGTCTTTGAAAAAGGCGCTGGTATCTCGATGAGCTTGGCGGCGGGCCTCGTAGCACTAATTTTGACGCCTGCATCTGCTGCGATTGTCGAGATAATTTCAATCAATTTATCCGCTTCATCAGCTGCGAAAAACTGCTCTCTGATCTTCTTTGTCCTTTCGCCAAAAAGTTTCTTTTGTTTCGTCATTTCAGGAATTTTTAAAATCTTCACCGTGGCTTGACTGACCTTAGCCTGCAAAACCTTCACTTCTCCTACAAGTCTTTTATTTTCTATGAGAATTGGGAAGAAAAAAACCAGAACAAAAACCAAAAATGCACCTGCAATGGTCGCAGTTTGAATTAAGGTTTTTCGATCAATGGACCTGAACCATATTTTTATATCTTCCAGAGATATTTTGGGGATCGTAATCTTTGCCATAATTTTATTTTTGATCAAACTTTTCGGTTTTAAATGTAACGGTAAATAAAATACTTTCTGCTTTCTCGCTATCTCCTTTTTGACTGCTTGTCGTTACCGCCACCTTAATCTTCTTCCGCACGGCTGGATTTGCCTGAGAAGCTGGGCCTAACGATTCTTCCATCTTGTCCTTCAACCCATTTGCGAAGTTTTGAATTTCAATTAGTTTTGAACCTTTTCCAGCAGCTTTTGAAAGGCCGTTTAAAATCAGTTCCATGTCCTTGTTATTTCTTCTAAAATTCAATTGTGTTAACCATGCACCGTCCGGAATTAAATCACTCACCAGATTGAGGATTTTTGCTGTTTCAAGCGGTGGATCCACAAATCCATCATAAAAATCAACCTCAGTGACAATGGTAGCGCCAAGTTCTCGCTCCAAAACATCAGCCTCGTTACTTTTTTGTTCAAGCCCTTTCCACTGCTTGGAAAAACCTCTATATTCTTCTCGAACTCGAATAAATAAAAACAAATTATAAAGTGCACAAACTAGGAAAATAGAAAATATTCCAATGGTGATGGGGCGATATGGAATATTAATCTTTTTGGTTTCTTTAACCCGAAGTTCTTGGGGCAGGAGATTGATAAATATCATTTGGGTCGGATGGCCAAACCTATGCTGACAGGCAAATAAGGAAGAAGTTCTTTTAAGCTCGTTTGATTTACTGTTTCACTTACCATCAAACCCGCGGTCGGATCCCATTTTTTAACTGGTACCTCCATTCGCTTTTCTAAAGAGGCTGACAAAATGGTTGATTGAGAAAACCCCCCTGAAATGTAGATGGTTTCAATGGGTTCCGCGCTTTGATGTTGATTATAGTAATAATTTAACGATGATTTTAATTCTTGGAACAATCGGTCAAGCCCCTCTTCAACGCCTGCAATTTGTTCAGGCGAGTTTAAATTGGGATCGTGCTGAATTTTATAGGCTTCTTCCGGAGAAACATTCAATTTTCGTTTAATCATTTCCGTCAAGTCATTTCCTCCAAAAGCAATGTCCCGTGAAAAAACCAAAGTTCCTTTATTAAAAATGCCCAAGGTTGTATCGACAGCTCCAAAATCAACTAGCCCGACAGAATGGGTCTTTGCTTCTGGACTTGCGCGCTCAAAAGCATTTGCATAAGCAAAAATATCGACATCAATTGCATTGAGTTTGAACCCTACTTCCTTGGCAACATTTAATAATTTATCCACTTCTGTTTTTCGGGCTGCCACCAAAATAACTGGCATGTTACTTCCCTCTTCGCTGGATCCCGCTGTGCTGCCTTCAATCATGTGGTAATCTAAAATAACGTCAGCAAGGCTGAAGGGTAAATACTTCTCAGCTTCAAACTGAATGGAACTTGCAAAATCTGCGCGACTCATTTTAGGAAAGGAAAGAAAGCGCACAATAACGCCTTGTCCCTTAAGAGAAACGTTTACCTTTGTCGTTTGAAACTTAGCTTCTTCGAACAATCCCCTCAGCTGCACAGCTAGCGCTTTATCCTTTACAATTTCTTTACGCAGGCAACGCTCTAGAGTTAATTGGTTACCCTTCGAAGATATTTCACAGGCAACAATACTGGCCCGGCCAATATTTAAGCCGACCAATCTCTGGATTGAAGTTTCTGAGGGCTTTTTTCCCGTAAGGAGAGGAAGGTATTTAGTGAAAAGCTGGGACAATTTCTCTATTTGTATCACCATGTCTCAATTAGGGTTAGACTAAGATAGCAAATCAGTCCCCAAAAAGCCAATAAAAACTTAAAAGTGCCAAATGAGTGCACCGGTTATAAGGCACGCTGAAAAATGGAAAAGCGAACGAGATGGAGCTTTTCAAGAACAAATTGAACAGTTGTCCAAACGCACCCCCAAGCATATCGAGCTCCTCTTTTCCACCCAATCGAAGAGGCCTCCGCAAAATATTTTGTCGGACACGAGACCTCACCAATTTTAAATCCGAATAAAATAATTTGTGCCAGGACTTGATTATCAAATACAAAATCATTTGAATTGAGCTGATACGGAATCGCCTCGAGAACCCGTCGGTGAAACGCCCTATAGCCAGTGTGGTATTCGGAAAGTTTAGCCCGAAAAAACAAGTTTTGAAAAAAGGTAAGCATCCGATTCACAAAATATTTTATCCTTGGCATTCCTCCCACAAGCGCCCCACCTCCTATAATTCGAGAACCTAACATAACATCATAAACGCCGTAACAAATGGGAGCGACCATAGCCAGGATCAACTTAGGCTCATACTGATAGTCGGGGTGAAGCATAACAATGACATCCGCCTCTCGAGCAAGTGCCTCTTTATAGCAAGTCTTTTGATTACCTCCATATCCTAGATTTTCGGCGTGCAGGAAAACTTCAAGGCCTAACCGCTTGGCAATGACGACCGTCTTATCACTGCTTTTATCGTCCACCAAAAGGATTTGATCTGCCGCGCCAAAAGGAATTTCTTGAACGGTTCGCACAAGGGTTTTCTCAGCGTTATAGGCAGGTAAAACTGCGATCACTTTTTTCCCGTTAATCATAGTCGTTAGAATCGCTGAGTCTTAAAGAAAAATGCATGAAATATTATATTCTGAGTTTATGAAAAAGCAAGTTATCCTCTCAAAAAACCTCCGGAAAGCCAAACTTTGCTGGCGTATTTTTTTGTTTGAGCTCTAAAATAAACCATACAGAAACGGCGATCCAAACACAACTCCATCCAATCGGTTCGAAAAAAGGCATCTTTAATTCATCAATATTTCCAAACAAAAATAGTGAGGCCGTAATCGTAAACAAATAAAAACCGGCCGAAGGCTGAAGTGCCGCCAACGCAATTGGAAGGACAAACTGCTGGGCGCTGATGCCAGAAGTAAAAGTAAGAAATAAGAGCATTCCAATTAAGGAAGATTTGATCAGCTGCTTTGCTCCAAAGCAAAAGGGCCATAAAAGTAGCAAGGCAATGAACAAGTATTTATGAATAATGGCCGCCGCTGAATTAAAGTCGAGGAAAATAAATCCATAAGGTCGTGAAATGCCTCCATATCGAAAAACGTTTCCCAAAATCCTTGCCGAGCCTTCCCTCCAATAAGGCAAAAAACATAAGAGAAACAAAAGAACTGTTGATAAAAATAAGGCAGCAATTTTAGCATTAGACCGCTTCATATGTCTCAGAAGGATCAATGATTGCTGTAAGATTTCATGCTTGGCTACGATGCCAAGCGTAACCAAAAACCAAGCGACATAAGCAGCTTTTCGCCCATAACGGATAACCAGATAAATTGCGACAAACAGAAATAAGATAGCAATGTTATCAAACTGCCCATGGTATCCTGAAATGATAATCGTGACGGGATTTAAGAAAAAAAGCGCGGCGGCTTTTAGTCCTGAAAAACCAATCAGCTGCGCTGTCCTAGAAACAAACCACAGTGTTACGAGATCAATTAAGGTAAGAAAGGCTCGTACAATAAACATAAATGAAAAACGAGGCAAAAGGTGGTTAATTTTCATCAGTAACTTTAGAGCCAGCAGCCAAAATGGTGAGTAATTATAGCGATCAGTAACTGAAAAGATGTTTTCCCCATGCTCTAAGACATCTTTATCAATATACCAAGACACCATGTCATGGTTCCCTGTGGTGTGATAAGCAAAAAAAAGCCTTATTCCCAAACCTAAAAGGACAATAGCCACATAGTAAAATATACGCTTAACCGTTTGAATCTGATTCGCTCTATTCCCCCCTTTCATAAGAAGAAAAACATGAACTGCGCTCAATGAAGCAATTAAAAATGCATAATAATCTGCATTTTGTGAAACCGTTCTGGGTAAGTGTGCATAATAGTCTTTGAAAGCAAAAGCGTAGGAGCCAATAATGTGTTCTTTCGGAAGGTTCTCCGGAAGATGCGAAAACATTCCTCGGAACGTATTGACGTTCCAAATGAACTGGACCATCGCTTGACTTTGAAAGAATGCTTTACCCAAGAAATAAATAGCCACAAAAACAAAAATCGAAAAAATAAAAAGTGAGAAGAGCTTGAGTTTAGATTTCATTTTGGAGAATGCTCTTTGAGCCAAAGCAGATAATGAACCACTTCCCGCTTAAAATTCTGTCCACCTGAAATGGATTTATGCATTGGATTTACATAAAACAAACTGGGTGGATCAGCTTTTCGGGAAGGCTCTTCAGATTTTAATTTTCGATATATTTGGATTTTCCAATCGGGGTTTAGGTCAAGGCTACGAAACTGATGAGCATTAGGCTCCGGAATGTACTCCCATGGAAAATCCGTTTGTGAGAGGTCGATCTTTTCGTAGCGGGACCAAGTGAGATTATCCAAAAGATAAATCATGACCCTGGCGTCTTCATCAGAAACCAGCACTTTCCGCGGAATTACCCAATCTGCATTTTTTGCTTCATCTAATCCCTCAAAAGATAGTCCCCCAATTACCCTTAGGCCTGTATAAAACATGATCGGGAGGTCTCCATAAGTAACAATAACCAAATCCTTTGGAGAACTGCGCTTATTTAGATAATTAACAATGGCATAAATAGGCCCGTTGGGAGGGTGTGCAAGCTCTTGTAAATAAGAAACAAACGGCGCGTCAAATTTTTCCTTAAACCGATCGGAGATTGTAGGAAATATAGTGGAAATACCTCTAGCAAAAGCAACGTTGAAAAAATTGGTAAAAATCACCAAGGCAATAATAATCCCGCCGAAGACCCTGCTTCTGTTCCATAAACGTATAAGAATCAAGGATAACAAAAGAACTGCAATCGGGATAACTCCTACCAAATACCGAAAAACCCTTGCGGGGCCTAAAACAGCAAATCCAATAGAGAAAATCATAAAAATCAAAAAAAATAAAATCCAGCGCTTTTGACTGCCTGACAAAGCAATATTTAGATCCCTTGTGGAAAAAAAGCGGAATACGGGAGGAATTAGAATAAACAGCAAAAAGGGGGCTATATAATGATTAAGACTCTTAATGGAAAACAGCAAACTCTCTAACACAAATCCTACATCCAATGCCCTTGCCTTTTCATGGAGAGGTTTAAATAGCAAAAACCACGGGATATTTATTAGAGCTGCCCAAAAAAGAGTGCTTAAGATATTTTTTCGGATGCGCCCATTGGTGTTTGGAAAAAAGGCGAAGCTGAGAATAGAAAACCACAGTCCAAACCAAGCAATATAATTTGCATGAAATAAGACGAAAAAAGCCAAAAAAAGCGAAAAACAACTCCCACGCCTCGCCTGCTCCATACTCAAAAGAGCATGAATGGCCCACAAAGTAGCAAAAATAACCAGGGAATAATACCGGCACTGCCTGACATAAAGGAGCATCGGCACGGAACACACCAGAAGCAGCGTTGACAATCGCGCTGTTTGAATTCCAAAAATTCGCTTTCCGATTCGAAAAAAAAGTGGAATTCCTAGAAATCCAATAAAAGCAAAAGGAAGTCTTGCGGCCCAAGCATTCCATCCAAAAAGTTTTAAAGAAGCCGAGGCCAGATAAAATTGAAGCCATGGGGTCCAAGCCCACACATCCCCCATTCCAACACGCTTACCTTGTTCTTGATAGAAATAATTGACCCCGTCCGTAATTTTTGGAATTCCGTTCGTCCAAATGGTTTTAGCAACAAGCGCTGTTTCAGCCTCATCTTCCCACAGATAAACAGAACCCAGATTAGTAAAAATTAAAAAGGCAGCCAAAATACAGATGACGCCTAGAAATACATCGCAATTAAAATGCTTGGTGTCGAATTTGAAGGATAAATCGGAGAGCAAGTTAAATCCTTATGCTGAAAGCTTGTTGCACAAAATCATCCTGGTTTTTGGGCCTTCTGATCGAGCTTTTCTTGTATAGTTTTAGCTAAATCGCGCATCTGCAGATCGTTAGGATCGCGTTTTAAGTATCGAATTAAATAAAAAGCGGCGGCGTCTAACTTTCCACGCGTAAAATGAAACCAAGCAAGATTTCTCAATGCGAAATGGCAATCTGGATCAAGTTGCAGCGCATATTCCCACTCGCCGCGTGCAGCTTCAGGCTTTTCCTCATCCATAAGCAAAAGCGCATAATTATTGTGAATGACAGCCATTCGAGGAGCAATCGCCAAAGCTTTTTTAAATAATTCTTCCGCTTCTTCGTAACGGTGGGTTTTTCGGTAAACAACACCCAGCTGATCATAGGCTCCTGCTCGCTTTGGATCTAATTCGATCACCTGCTTTAACACAGGTTCTGCCTCATCGAACTTTCCAGCAGCGACACACGCTGTCCCTAAAGCCAAGCGGGCATTTATGGTGGGATCAGCTGCTAAAGACTCTTTGAGAAGATCGATGGCGTGTTGGTAGCGCCCCTGATCAATTTCATTGATCGCAGAAAAATAAAAAATGCGCGGATCTTTTCTTGGAGAACGCTGAAAAGCCGCCGCCCATAGCGACGTAGCATTTTTCCAATCTGGTAAACGTTGGGAAGTTAAAATAACAAAAGGGACTACTAACACCGAAACGCAAGCAATGGTACTTAGTTGTGCCCGGCGGTTCTTGAAGTTAAATAAAAATTGTGGGAACACATCATTTAGCAAAACAAAAATGGCTACGAAAAAACCAAGCATTGGAACATATAAGTAACGATCATTCATAATGCTTGGAAGAGGCGCTAATATATTTGATACGGGCAGTAAACCAATAAAGAACCAGCTTAACCAAAAGGAAACGCCCGGTTTTCGCTTTCTAAAAACCCAGATGACAGCAAAAAATAGAACTAGGCCAATTATAGACAAAAAGACCGGTAATTGAAAAAAAGAACGAAATGCAAATGAGGAATAAAGAATATTTTGATGGAATGGAAACAGTAAAAGTTCAACATAGCGCCAAAAAACTGTCGACATCACGAACAAAGTGATCCAAAAAGAATTGCCGTGATATGTATATTTTTCTACCTCGGCAGCAGTCCCCTGCACCGTCATGATGCCGGCTAAAGCGGAAAGCCCAAAGACTGCTCCGTAAAACCACCAACGCCTTTTGAATTCGTGTGAGTTATTCAAAAAGAAGTAATTGATGGCAAAAACAATTGGTAAAAAAATCACAACGCTCGGTTTTGACAAAAGAGCTAAGACGTAAGCTGTAAGCGAAAGAAAGAGCCATTTCCGCTCTTTCATGAAAGTTGCGCTTCCTTTAACTGACTTCCAATGAGCGATAAGGGCTAAAAAAAGGAAAAATGTAGAAAGAAGATTTTTTCGCTCAGCAACCCATACGACCGATTCAATCTGAACGGGATGCACTGCAAAAATCAGTGCACTTGCAAACGCAAGGGCAAAATTCTTATGAAGAGCTTTTATCCATTTCAGAGCCAAGAGACAATTAAAAAAATGAATCAAAATGTTCGTGAACCGAAAGCCAAATGGCGTAAGAAACCACAATTGGTAGTCCATGAGATAAGAAAGCATTGTTACCGGGATGAATAAGGTAAGATACGGCTGGCTTATTAACCTCCAGATCCGATCCAACCCAAGCCCTTTAATATTAGGATTTAAAATAACCAGATCATTGTCATCGAAACCGACGAATTCATAATGAAGGGCCCGGTGATAAAGAAGAAGGATTGCGGAAACAATAAAAAGTGCCGCAAGAAGAAATTTTGTTCGTTCTGATACGTTTTGGTATGTTTTGATATTAGTCACTATTTTTCACTTGATTGAAGGAAGTCGGAAAGGAACCTAATTAAAATAAAAAAACCTACCCACTCATCTTTTAAATGAATGGGTAGGTTGTTAAGCAAACTCAATTAGGAAAGAGCTGTTCCACTGCAAGCACTACTCGCTACAGTCGAAGCAGATCTCAAAACACCTGTATGGTCAATACAGTAGTCTGTTGCTGAAGATCCGGTCTGCGAACCAGAGGTCAATGTATAACCAGACGCGCTTGATGCATAGGTCAATGTATGACCATGCTTTGTCGTAGTATCGCTCCACGAAGTGTCCAGATAAGACGGACCGGCCGTGGTCGCAGTTAAAGCAGCCACGTTCGCTGGATAAGCTGGTGGGCTTTGAGCGGCACGGTAACTTTCAGAAGCTGTACTGAAAGCTCTCATATCACCCTTTACCGAACCATCATTTGCATTCACTCTTGCCCGAAGCAAGTTTGGAATTGCTATCGCAGCGAGAAGCCCGATGATCGCAACCACGATCATTACTTCAACGAGCGTAAAGCCTTTTTTACGAATTAAGCTTTTCATTTGAAACACCCCCTCTTTATCACCGCTTTACTATGTATCAAAATCCGTGCCACATCAAAACTGAACAAAATATAAAATTGAGAAAATTTGATTAAAAATTAGCCAGTAAGAGCTGAGCCGCCCGAGGGACAGGAGTTGCCATCCGCATTCAAAGCAGGAGTATTCGGGTACACTTGGATAGAGTTTGAAATATTAATGCAATAACTTTTTGCTCCTGTATAATTTTGGCTGATAGGAACCGCGGTACAGGTAAAAGTTGCTCCCGAATTGGCTGATTTTAATTCGAACGCATAACCACTTTTTTGTCCTGCTACTATGTCCGACCCTATGTAGCTTGATCCTAGCGTCGCCAAACTATCTGGATAACTGTTTTGGGTACTTTGATACATCTCCACTGCGCTTACAACTGCTTTCAGCGCTGCTTTAGCCTGACCTTCGTTTGCTTGCATCCGGGCTGCTAAAGCACTCATAGTAGAAATGGAGGCTACAACGGCTATGACCACTAAAACAATCATGAGCTCAACAAGTGTAAAACCCTTTTGGCTTGAAAATTTTGGTGGTCGTTTTGAGCAGCTCCATCCAAGAAGGTTTAGCATTTTCGATAAACTACTAAGTTGATAGGATTCCATATTTCTTAATTTTGTAATGCAGCGCTTGCCTCGTTAAGTTAAGTTTTTTTGCCGCTTGATTCTGATTTCCCCCTGCCTCTTGAATCGCTTTCTCAATGAGTTCGCGCTCGTAAGATTCAAGAGCTTCTTTGAGGTCATTTTCCTGATTTATCGGCTTGGATGAGGCAGAACTAAAGCTCCCCCTTTGAATCGCCTGCCTGGCCATTTCAGCATCGATTGTTTCCTTTTCGGTGAGAGCAATCAGACGTTCAACAACATTTTCCAATTCACGAATATTGCCCGGCCATTCATAGTTCTTAAAGAAAGCCAAGGCCTCGTCTGTTACACGGAACTGAAAACTGATTCCATTTTTTTTGGTGAAAAACTTTAGGAAATGGTTGATAAAAACTGGAATGTCCTCTGTCCTTTTACGAAGCGGTGGCATCACAATGGGAATCACATTCAACCGATAAAAGAAATCTTCGCGAAAACGGCCCATCTTAATTTCTTCCGGCAAATTCTTGCTTGTAGCTGCTATCAGTCTAAAATCAACAGCGGTATCCTTAACTCCTCCAAGACGCTTCAGAACCCTCTCTTGTAAAACGCGCAGTAATTTCACCTGGAGCGTAACGGACATCTCTCCAACTTCGTCAAGAAAAAATGTGCCGGCTTCAGCTAATTCAAAAAGTCCTGGTTTCGAAGCCACAGCGCCAGTAAACGCACCTTTTTCATATCCAAAGAGTTCACTTTCAAGCAAAGTTTCAGGAAGCGCTGCACAGTTAATACTAACAAACGGTCCTTTGCGGCGTTTTGAACAGTAATGAATGGAACGCGCTACCATTTCTTTCCCCGTTCCGCTTTCGCCAATGACCAAAACGGAACTCTCGGTTTTGGCTATTTTTTCAATCAAGCGAAAGATTTCTTTCATCTCTGGTGTTAAACCGATGAGATTTTTAAGTTCATATTTCTCTTGAAACGATTTATCAAGGCCAGACGCTTCAGGAATTAAACGTCTTTGACTAAGTGCTTTTTTAACGACATCTAAAAGCTCTGCGATCTTAAATGGCTTCACCAAATAGTCGCTTGCGCCGCTTCGGATGGCACCGATTGCCGACTCCAGCGACGCATGGGCAGTAATCATCAAGATGTTGACTTCTGGGTCAATGGCTTTGGCGCGTTGAATCAACTTCAAACCATCCAGCTGCGGCATCACTAAATCGGTAATAATCAAGCTTGGATGGCTCTTAGAAGCTGCTTCTAGACCCTGGATAGGATTTTGATAGCAACTAACATTAAACCCCTCTTCTTCAAGAGCTTCCTTGATTACATTGCAAATATTGGGTTCATCGTCGATGACTAAAATTTTTTCCTTTTCCATTTCCTCATTCCGCTTTAGGTAAAACTAAATCAATTCGCGTTCCAACACCTTGTTTGGTTTGGACCGATACCCTTCCGCCATGTTGGTTGATAATCTTATGAACCTGAGCCATACCAAGACCTGTTCCATTGGATTTTGTGGTTTTGAACGGTACAAAAATAGATTCTAAAGTCTTTGAATCCATCCCCATTCCGGTATCTTCAATTGAAATTATGGCTTCATATCGGTTTGTATTGGTATCGACAACGAGCGATCCGCCCTCCGGCATCGCTTCAAAAGCGTTGGTAATGACATTCATCAACACTTGCTTCATCTGTTCTGGATCGGCGCTGACTTTCACCAATTTTCTACGATATAGGCTCTTAATCGCAACTCGTGGATTAAAAGCTTCTTGATACTTCATAAGCAAAAAAATCTCGTCCAAAAAAGATTCCGTGGAAATCTTTTCAAGATGGAGCTCTGGAATGCGGGCATAATCCAGGAGACTGTTAAAAATCCGATTGATTCTAAGGGATTCATCCACAATGGCATCCATTAGTTTCCGCTGCTTCTCGGTCAATTGTGAGTTGAGCTGCTTCGAAATCAATTCAACCGATCCACTGATGGAAGTAAGCGGATTGCGAATTTCATGCGCAATATTTGATGTAACCTCCCCCAAAACAACAAGGCGCTCTTGCATCTTCATTTTAAATTCAAGTCTTTCAATTTTTTGTGAAAAATAATAAGTTAAAATAGCGACCAAAAAAAACACGGTAACTTGAACATAGGCAGCATAGAAAAGATAAACATTTTCTCGTTTCACACCATAATCTGGAGGATTTGGAAGTAATGTCCCAAATGGAATCCAATGAAAATAAACTAACAAAACAGTCCCGATAAAGCAAACCGCGCTTCCCGTTGCAACATAAAAACTGGCTTTTGAGGAAAGCACCGATCCTGCGCTTAAAATAGAGAGCACATAAACGCCTGCAAATAAACTGTCCACCCCTCCCGTGTAATAAATCAAAACACTTTCCAAAATCAGATCAAAGAAGATTTGAACGCAAGCGAGGAGTTCCAACTGCCTTGCACTGAAAAGCCATAAAACATAGAAGACGCTTAGTAATGAAGTTACAGCAATAATCAAATAAAAAACAACACCTTCTACTGGAAAGACAAATTGGGCGTAAAAAAGGAGAAAGCTGGCGATAAAAAGCCGTGAAATTACTAAGATTCGTAACCGCCCTGCTTGAACGAACGCCGTTGGCATGTTATTGAAGTGCTTGGGTTAAGGTCAAAATCGGCAGGAACATCGCGATTACAATTCCTCCGATGACAACGCCTAAAAATGCAATCACTAAGGGCTCGATCATCGAAGTTAAGCCGCTTACCGCATTGTCTACTTGTACATCATAAAAATCAGAAATTTTTGAAAGCATTTTGTCTAACTCACCAGTTTCTTCTCCAACCGCAATCATGCGCACTACCATGGGAGGAAAAATTTTCCTTCGACTAAGGGGGCCTGAAATCGTTTCCCCTTCCTTAATGGAATTGCGAAGCTCGGTAATAATCTTCTCGATTTGGACGTTACCAGCAGTCTTTCCTACAATTTCCAAGGCACTTAAAATTGGAACACCGCTCTTGATAAGGGTGGAAAGGGTTCTTGAAAACTTACTGATTGCTACTTTGATAAGTAGAGGACCAAAAATAGGAAGTTTCAATTTTCGCCCATCGAACCAAAAACGCCCAGCTTTTGTGTTAATAAATCTAAGAAAAAGTACGATAAACCCTACTAAGCCAATGACGATAAAGATAATATTATGGCGCATGAATCCGCTGACCGCAATCAAAATACGGGTTGGGGTTGGTAGTTTAGCATTAAGAGAAACAAAAATTCCTGCAAATTGCGGGATAACCCAGGTCATCATGGCTCCTGTAATTAAAACGGCCATAGAAGAAACTACGGCGGGGTAAACCAGCGCGGATTTAATCTTTTTTTGGAGCGCACTAGTTTTCTCTATATAGGTTGCCAGGCGGTCCAAAATTTCTTCCAACTTTCCGCTGGATTCTCCCGCTCTCACCATGCTGATAAAAAGAGTAGAAAATACTTTTTTATGCTTCTCCAAGGCTTCGGACAAGCTTTTTCCGCTTTCTACGTCATCTCGAAGCGCCACAACGATCTTGTATAAAGTTGCGATTTCAATCTGTTCAGCCAAAATATTAAGCGACTGCACCAAGGGTACTCCTGCCTCCACCATGGTAGCCAGCTGACGGGAAAATACAACGATATCATCCATCTTAACCCCGCCGGCCTTTTTGCCGCCGACCGCCTGTTTTGAAAAAAATGACGATCTGCTCTTCATTTCAGTAACGCGGACAATGAGGTATCCCTCCTGGCGCAAAGCAGAAACAACATTATTGACGTCCCCTGCTTCGCGGCGGCCGCTAAGATTTTTTCCCTCTTTATCTTTTACCACGTATTCAAATTGCGGCATTGTTTACCTCATCTTAGTCCGAAAATGTAGTTACCCGAAGCGCTTCTTCCAAAGTCGTATACCCATCCCGAAACGCTTGAAGCGCACCGTCAAACAAAGAAACCATACCCTTTTTTCGTGCGAGGGCGTCAATTTCCCCGCTTGATTTATTTTCGATAATCAACTTTTGAATATCTTCATCCACTGGTAAAATTTCCATAACCGCAAGTCGCCCACGGTACCCTGTATTTTTGCACCGGTTGCATCCAGTCCCTTTATAAGCTTTCACATCACCAACCCAGTTTTGAGCAGCAGGCAACCGCTCAAAGATCTCTTTCGAAACTTCACATTCTTGTCGGCAACCGGTACAAATCCGTCGCATCAGGCGTTGGGCTGTCGTAGCGATCAAGGACGAACCAATCAAAAAAGGTTCTACTCCCATATCAACCAAACGAGCAATAGCTCCAGCAGCGTCATTGGTGTGAAGGGTGCTAAATACCAAATGCCCGGTGAGAGCTGCTTTTACAGCGATATCAGCAGTTTCGCCGTCTCTAATTTCCCCGATCAAGATAATATCAGGACTTTGTCTCAAAAGAGACCTCAGGCCATTTGCAAATGTCAAACCAATGTCAGGATTGACCTGGGTCTGAGTAATGCCATGAATTTGATACTCGACCGGGTCCTCAACGGTCATGATATTACGCTCTTTTGTGTTAAGCTGATTCAATATGGAATAAAGTGTGGTTGATTTTCCGCTTCCTGTGGGTCCCGTCACCAAAACCATTCCGTACGGCCTTTTGATCACCTCTTGGAATCTTTGAATGCTTTGCGACGTAAATCCAAGCGTTTCCAAACCGGTTTTAATGTTGGCTTTATCTAAAACTCGAAGCACCACTTTTTCACCATGGTGCGTCGGTAGAATTGAAACGCGAAAATCAATGTCACGACTTTCAAATTTTGCTTTAAACCGTCCGTCTTGAGGCAAACGCTTTTCGGTAATATCCAGATTCGAAACAATTTTGATTCGTGTCAAAAGCGCACTGTACATTTGCCGGGGTGGCGAAAAAGCTTTTTGGAGTGCTCCGTCAATTCGGAAACGAATATTGAGACGAAAAGCAAAAGGCTCAAAATGAATATCAGAGGCGCGGCTTTTGATTGCCTCTTGAAGAATCAAATTGACCATGCGAATCACCGGAGCTTCGTCACCCGCATACGTCTCTTTCCCCATTTCGGTAGGCTCCAGGCCATCGACGACTTCCACTGAATCAGGATCCAAATCCCCCAAGATATCTTCAATTTTGACTTCTTCCGAATAATAACTTTCGATCGCCGTTTGAATATCTCTGTGTGCCACAATAACGGGACGAACATTGCACTGAGTGATTTTCTTCACATCATCCATAGCAGCCATATCTAAAGGATCGCTCATGGCCAAGGTAATTACGTTTCTAATTTTGGAAATCGGAATGACCTCATATCGTTCTGAAATTTTCTTCGGTATAATTTCCAAAACTTTTGGGTCAAGCTTGTATGCAGTCAAATCAAGAACGGGGATACCAAGTTCGGAACTGAGCAAAAACATAAGGTCCTTCTCTGTGATAAATCCTTCGTCCACCAACACGCGGACCAGTTTCTTGCCACCTGTTTTATGCAATTCTTGAGCCCGTTTTAAATTGGTTGGCGAAATAGCTTCTGTTTTCTTTAAAATTTCGTGAAGGGTCAGCACATAAGCAGTAGCCATCATTCTACCTCAAGTTCTTGATCGCCGGCAGTGACGCGAAATACCTCATCCAACGATGTGTCGCCAATCAATGCTTTATGAATACCGCTTTCGCGCAAGGTGTGCATCCCGTGGCGTCTGGCAAATTGTTTTATCTCGTCAGCTCCGACACGTTTTAGAATGAGTTCTTTTATTTCGGTAGTTAGAAATAAAATCTCTGAAATAACCGAACGCCCCTTATATCCGGTGGAACGGCATTTCGCACAACCGGCCGGCCGGTAAAACGTATGCGCTTTCTTCAGTTCTAAATTCAAACGCTCTATTAAATCCTCGTCTGCCACAAAAGGAACCTTACAGCTTGGGCAGAGTTTTCTCACCAAACGCTGGGCTGTAATCACAAGCACAGAAGAGGTAATCAAAAAAGGCTCGATTCCCATATTCAACATCCGAACAATCGAGCCCGTTGTATCATTCGTATGAAGCGTACTTAAAACCAAATGCCCTGTTAAAGCTGCTTTGACTGCAATATCCATCGTCGTTAAATCGCGTATTTCACCAATCAAAATAATATCCGGATCTTGCCTCAATATAGAACGAAGGGCCGCTGGAAACGTAAGCCCGATAGGTTCCCGCACATTCACTTGGTTGATGCCATCAACTTCATACTCAACTGGGTCTTCGACGGTAGTAATATTTTTTTCAGGAGAATGCAAAAATTCTAAAACTGAATAAAGGGTTGTGGTTTTCCCGCTCCCTGTAGGGCCAGTCACCAAAATCATTCCATGAGGTTTGAGCGAACACATCTGGATAACCTTAACATCTTCTTCTGTGAAACCAAGGGCCTCGAGATTATGGGACTGCGTTTTCTTATCCAATACTCTAAGACAAACCTTTTCTCCAAAACTACTGGGCAAAATAGAAACACGAATATCAACTTCTCGATCCTGAACCTTGATTTTGAACCGACCATCCTGCGGAATACGTCTCTCAGCGATATTTAACTGGCTCATGACTTTAAAACGCGAAACCAAAGCAGTTCCGATTGCCTTGGGAGGTGACGGAATTTCCTCCAAAAGGCCGTCTACGCGGCATCGTACGCGAATTGTGTTTTCCCAAGGTTCTATAAAAAGGTCACTTGCTTTTCTTCGTATTGCATCAAGCAAAAGAAGATTTGCAATTTTAATGACTGGAGTTTCTTGAGCTTGTCTCAAGAGGCTTTGAGCTTCACTCTGCCCATCTTGTTCCTTCTGTTCTTGTACGATGCGGACCAGCTCTTGGATGGTTTCTTCCGAACTTACTTCACCAGTTGGTTCAAGCTCTGGATAATATTTCTTAAGTGCAATAGTCATTTCTCTAGAAAGAGTGACCGCAACGCGGACTTTCATATTTGTGATCGCCTTAACGTCATCAACAAGAGTCAAATCAGCGGGATTTTCAAGCGCTACGGTAAGCGTATTATTGTACCGTGAAATAGGAAGAACCCTATGTTTATGAGCAAATTGTGACGGAAGAAGCCGAATCACATCGTCATCAGGAATAAAGTGGTTAGGGTTAATCGATGCACATTTTAATTCCTGGGCAAGAAAAGAAATGAGATGGACTTCGTCAATAAACTTGTGTTTCAGGATGAGATCTGTTACCGCCTCACCGGAGTTCTTTTTTTCTTCCTTAAGCAGTGCAGCGTCGCCTTCCTTCAAAAGACCGTCGCTGACCATTTTTTTTAAGATGCGTTCGTCAATGACCTCTGACACCATAATAAATCCTATGTCTTGTGAGTGGATTTGAGTTCTGGTTTTTGTGTCACGGCCGAGCGGAAAGAAACCTGGGACAATCCTTCCCCAAGCTTTGGCACTGCGGAAACAATGATATTAAAATGCTGCTGAATAATTGCTGCAATTTCTGAGGTGGTGGCAACAAAAGTTTGAATTTTGCATTTTGTAGCAACCTCTATTTCGCGAATTGCGTCTTCATTCGTGGGATCAGCTATCACGACGGTAAGTAAATTGCCGATCCGTACTAAGGGTATGCAGATGTATTTTTCAATCAACTGTTTAGGAATAAGCCCATCCAATTCTTCGTTCAACGTAAAATTGGCAATTGGTAGATAGGGGACGTTAAATTGCGTTGCCAAAGCAACAACAATGTCCTCTTCCGTAACAAAGCCCATTTCAAAAAGGATTTGTCCCAACAACTTTCCAGCCTCTTTTTTTTGCTGCTCGAGGGCTTGCTTCCGTTGTTCAGAAGTAATTGAACCATTCTCAATTAAGATTTCACCAATTCGTTTTTTCAATTGAATGTCCTCCCAACCTATTGAAACTAAATAACTTATTTGCTGTTACCAAGTAAAGTATACCGTGTGGAAATGGGGCTTTCAAGGAAGAGCCTTAAAAAAATCAGCATTCAATCATCTTTTCAATGGAAAATGAGTTTTTTATGAATTTTAAAAAGCCACTCCACAATATCAACGGAGGAATTAACTCGATTGTGGGCTAACTTAAAACATTTAAGATGAAACTAAAAATTACCAAAAGATATCACTTCTAGAGGGGTATACTGCGCACCTTGTGAAGACAAAACGCTTTTAAAAAGCGTGACAGATTGGACTTGATCAATCACTCGTCCTTTGAAGTTTGGTATTGGTTTAGAAAAGGACGTGATTTGACCTTTTGAACGTGCGATGCTGATATGGGGATGAAGATGTCTGCTTTCAATTTCGAAATTCATTTTTTGAAGCACTTGATCGATCCGCATTTTGAGTACGGAAAGTTCAGAAATAGCTTCTCCAACCCCAATCCAAAAAATGCGTGGTTTTCGACTGTCAGGAAAAACTCCTAATCCTTCTAGAGAAATTGAGAACGGCTTGACCGCTGACAACCCTTCGGATAAACGAGACTTTAACTTTTCAATTTTTTCAAGGTCAACTGGCCCAAAAAAATGAAGTGTCAGATGCCAATTTTTAGGGTTGATAAATCGAAATTCGAAAAACTGACTCTGAATGGTTTGGACAAACCGGTGGGCTTCAATTCTGATGGCTTCAGATAATTCTATAGCCAAGAATGTTCTTATCGTTGCGTCAGCCATTCCCACAGAAGAAGCAATGCTTTTTGTGTTGCTTGAATTCTAATCTTTGCTCGGTCCCCTGCAAATTGAAACCTAAAAGCGCTTGTCTTTTTTGGGTCGGAAATAGCAATAAATACAAGGCCTACTGGTTTTGTGCGCGTACCACCAGCGGGACCCGCAATACCTGTAATAGCAATGCCTAGGGTGGCTTTAAGCCGGCTTCGAACGGCTTCTGCCATTGCTTTTGCTACTTCTTTTGAAACAGCTCCTCTTTCAGCAATCAACTCTTTTGGTATCCCCAACATGTCATGCTTTATTTGATTCGAATAAACAACCGAACCTCCTTTAAAGTAACGTGAAGCACCGGGAACATCCGTAATTCGACCCGCTAAAAGCCCTCCGGTACAACTTTCGGCAATGGCAAGCGTACTTCCTTTTCTAGTCAGTTTTTCACCAATAACACTGCTTAGTGATTTTCCTTCAAAACTATAAATAGAAGGGGCGAGCTTTTTGGCAAGTTCACGGTGCAGAATGGAAATCAAGCGTTTGTCTTTTGATTTAATGCGAACGGTAACTTCCCCAATTTCCGGATAAATTCCAAAATCAAATACTCGATTCCTAAAAAAACTAGAACCTAACTTGCGCATAATCTGAGGCTCATTAAGACCGCCAATCCGTACCTCCAAAACATATGAATGAATCCTGTCATTAAACTTCCGCTTAATTAATTTTCCAACCTTGGACTCATACATTTTAATGAGTTCCCTGGGTACGCCGGGTAAAACAACGAGAAGCTTTCCATTTTTCTCAACGTAAAACCCTAAGGCAATTCCAAAGCGGTTCAGTAATGGCTTTGCCACCTCCGGAAGAAAGGCTTCTTGACGAGTCATATAAGGGGTGCTGCGATGAATCGTTTTAAAATAGTGCACAATATGGCGATATTGATCTGAGTCAAATTTAAGTGCGCAACGGAAAAATTTAGCAATCGTTTGACGAGTAATATCGTCGGGGGTGGGGCCCAAACCGCCAGTAGCAATAATTAAGTCGGAACGCTTGAATGCGCGAGCCAGGGTATCGAGAATTTCTTCCTCCCGATCTCGACAACTTACCTGGTATATAACGTCCACATCGAGCTCGCTGACACGCCTCGCCAGAAATTGGGCGTTTGTGTTCAGAGCGCTGCCGTTCAGCAGTTCGGAACCGATGGTAATCAGCTCACAAGTGGGCATAACGAGTCAAAACTTGAAGGATTAGGTTCGTATAAAGCCCAGCTGCTAAATCGTCTAAAACAATGCCATAGCCAGAAGGGAAGCGTTCAAATAAGCGAATAGGTAGCGGTTTTACAATGTCAAAAAAACGAAACCCGATAAACCCTGCTATTAGGACCTTCCAATCAACAGATGGGACAAGTAAAAAACTAATCATCATACCGCAAACTTCATCAATCACCACATTGCCCGGATCCTGCTGCCCAAAATCTCGCACTGCTACGCTACTTGACCAAATGCCTATTACAATCAACACAACCAACGTGAGAAAAAATAAAATCGAATGCCCTGTTGTCAGTACGATTAAAGGGACCGCCACCAAACTGCCGAACGTACCCGGAGCAACCGGCATTTCGCCAATCGGGCCGCACGTAGCAATCCAATGCGCAATATTCCTTTTCATGTTTTATTCAAACGGTAAAAAAATATAACCCCTGAAATAACAGTTACTATATTTGCAAGAAAAATTCCAAAATAATGAAGGATTTGAAATAAATTTAAAAGAAAAGATCCCAATTCTACAGAACCCTTATCAAGAACCATTAAAAAGCCTAGTGTGACATAAATTGATGCTATTTGAACGCCTACCTTGATTTTTCCGGCTGCCTCAGCTGGAATGACTTTGCCCTGTTTCAGGTTTACAAGTCGGACTGTCGTTACCGCTAGCTCACGGACTAAAATAGGAACCACCCACCAAAATGAATAAAGTCTTAGAAAAGAAAAAGTAGCCATAAGACCAAGAATAAGCAATTTGTCTGCTATGGGATCTGCAATTTTACCCGTCTGAGTCACCATCGACTTAGTCCGGGCAAGATGTCCGTCCCACCAATCAGTAATACAGGCAGCCGTGAAGGCAACGAACACAATTGATTCGATCAGGAAGGAGCGATTCCAGATGAGCAGAAGTGGGCTTATAAAAGCGATGAGAATACGAAGTGCAGTCAGTCGATTTGGGGTAATCATTGGCATTAAAACTTTTAATGGCTACTTATGATTCATTGCAGATCGCAAATAAACAGCCATCAGATCATATTCTTTAGCCTGAACGACTTTTGCGATCGCAAAATCACCTTCTTTCAAAACAACCCCTTTTGGGACCTGAACGTAAATGAGTCCGTCCACTTCAGGTGCATCCATATAAGTCCGGCCGCGATAAATGTGTTGATTTTTCTCATCGCGACCTTCAATCAAAACTGAAAATGTCTTACCGATCAAGCGCTGATTATTTTCTTTTGAAATTTTCTGTTGAAGCAGCATTCCTTTATGAAAACGTTCTTCTTTAATTTGTTCTAAAACCTGATTTTCAAGAGTTGCCGCATGCGAACTTTCCTCGTTGGAGTAAGTAAACATGCCCAATCGATCAAAATGTGCGGCTTCCATGAATTCAAGCAACTCTTGAAATTCCCCATCCCCTTCGCCTGGATAACCCACAATAAATGTCGTTCGGATCGCAAGATCGGGAATTCGTTTCCTGAGCTTTTCAATTAATGCATAAGTAGATTTTTTTGTCATGCCACGCCTCATGCTTTTCAGAATGGAGTCGCTGATATGCTGAAGCGGCATGTCCAAATAATGACAGACTTTTTCGAGCGACCCAATCGCTTCGATCAGTTCGTCATTAACACAACTAGGATAAGCGTAAAGCACTCGAATCCATCTAAGATCTTTTATTTGATTAAGCTCCTCAAGCAATTTGGAAAGCAGAAATTTATTTTCTGTGTCACGCCCAAAATAGGTTGTGTCTTGACCTGTTAAAACGAGCTCTCGAGCCCCTTGAGCCACCAGCCGATGGGCTTCCTGGACAACGTCGGCCAATTGTCTGGATCTGTGTTTTCCTCGAAATGAAGGAATGGTGCAAAACGAACAAATATGATCACACCCCTCTGAAATTTTTATATAACGTGTGTAGCGCGGTGTCAGCGGAATTCGCTCTATAGCGGAAGTATACAAAAAACCTGGGGCATGGCCAACATACGAAATACGCTTTTTCTGTACTACCTGATCGAGCACCGAATTAAGCGCTTGATAATCCCCGGTTCCAACAAACGCATCCACTTCCCCAAGCTCTTCTTCGAGTTCTTTTTGATAGCGCTGAACCAGACATCCCAAAATGACCAATGCTTTGATACGCCCTTCTTTTTTGAGTTCAGCAAGATTTAGAATATGGTCAATGGATTGCTGCTTCGCTTCATTAATGAAGGAACACGTATTGAGAAGCGCAATATCACAGTCTGTTACATGCTTAGCAATCCGGTACCGGGTTGAATCCAGCAAACCCAGTACCAATTCACTATCCACAAGCGTTTTGGGGCAACCAAGCGACAACATGCCGACCGAAATCCGCTTTGTTTTTGAAACCTTGTCTAGTTCTAAAATCTGGCTCATATCGCTTATACACCTGCCTTCAAAGCTACTATTCGCGTAAAAAGTATTTCATATACTTTTCCAGCCAGTTCCTGTAAAGATGACTCGTGCTCATCAGCGTTAAGAAGAATCTTTTCTTTTGAAACTGAACGGCCTAACGATTTTATCTCTTTTTCCCCTTTTTCAATCCAATCGCAAATCATATCACGTGTGACTTCAATATGAAACTGAAAGGCATAAACGCGCTTTCCGAACTTAAACGCCTGATGAGGAAACAAAGGTGAAGAGGCAAGCAGGGTTGTTCCTTTGGGAAGATCAAAAGTATCTCCATGCCATTGAAAGACAATGGGATCGGAATGCTTAACGTTTCCAAATATAGGATCCTTCTTCCCCGCCTCCGACAGTTGAATCGGAAACCAACCGATTTCTTTCTGCCGTCCAGGATACACTTTTGCCTCAAGCGCTCTTGCAATCATTTGAGCCCCTAAACAAATACCTACCACAGGCTTACCGGAACGAATTGCGTTTGAAAGAAACGTGCGTTCAGCTTTAAGGAAGGGATAAGATTCTATTTCATCTACATTCATGGGCCCGCCCATGGAAATCACGAAGTCATAGTTGTTTGAATTTTGCGGGACGGGGGGACCTTGAAAAAGATCGCAGTACTCAATCGCAATATTGGACCGCTTCAGGAAGGGTTCTATCGTTCCTAGTCCTTCGTGGGCAACGTGTCTGAAAACAAGAACTCTCTTCATGCCTCGCCAGCGGAGGATTCGCTGACTTCTTGAACTCGGTCTACAAGGATCTCTCGAGGTTTAGAACCTTGATAAGGCCCTACGATCCCCTCCTGCTCCATCATATCAATAATTCGGGCTGCCCTTCCGTAACCCAGACGCAGCCTGCGCTGAAGAACAGAGACAGAGGCTTGGCGTGTTTCTAAGACAACTCGCACCGCTTCATCATATATTTCATCTTTTTCCATATTTCTGAGAGAAGATTTACCATCTGAAACCGCCTCAATTTCCGGGAGATATTGAGGCCCCTGCTGATCTTTGATGAATTGAACGGTCGTATTGATTTCTTCGTCAGAAATATAAGTGGCCTGCCCACGGGTTGGTTTTGGATCACCGGGCTTCATAAAAAGCATATCCCCTTTTCCTAAAAGCTTATCCGCCCCGTTCATATCAAGAACGGTTCTGGAATCTACCTTTGAAGCAACTTTAAAAGAAATTCTGGCGGGGAAATTAGCTTTAATCACGCCCGTGATGACATCCACAGAAGGCCGTTGCGTCGCCAAAATTAAATGAATTCCAACGGCACGGGAAAGTTGAGCAAGCCGAGTAATGGCGGTTTCAACTTTATCTTGAGCAACCAGCATTAAATCTGCTAATTCGTCGATCACTAAAATAATGTAAGGAAGCTGTTTCGGAATTTCTTGTCCTTTATCATCGCTGTTCGTACCGCTAACCTGCTTTCGATTGTTAAACGCTTGAATGTTGCGGGTTCCACAAGTTGCAAAAAATTGGTATCGCCTTTCCATTTCTGTAACCAACCAATTCAAAGTTCCCGCTGCTTTTCGGACATCTGTGACCACGGGCGTCAACATGTGCGGAATACCTTTATAGGTTGCGAGCTCCACCATTTTGGGATCAACCATCACAAACTTTAAATCTTCCGGAGATTTTGAAAAAAGAAGGCCAGCAATAATTGAATTTACACATACGGTTTTTCCGCTGCCCGTTGCTCCGGCAATGAGAAGATGCGGCATTTCCGCCAAATCGGACACAATAGGTTTCCCGCTCGTATCCTTTCCAAGCAAAAGGGGTAACTGACAACTGTTTTTACGGTACTCGTTTGACTCTAAAAGTTCGCGAAGGTATACCGTTGTGGTTGTTGAATTTGGAATTTCAATTCCGATAGCGGCTTTGCCTGGAATGGGTGTGAGAAACCGAATACTTGTTGCTTTTAGGACTAGAGCCAAATCATCCGAAAGGCTTACAATCCGGTTGACCTTTACTCCAGGCGCCGGCAAAAGTTCATAGCGAGTAATCACAGGACCTTGCTCGATTTCAATGACCTTTGCCTCAATTCCAAAATCCAGCAATGTATCTTCTAAAATTTTTGAATTTCCCTGGAGATCATCTTCAACGGGAACTTGATTGGGTACGGGCGGTTTAAGTAGCTCAAGCGAAGGCAGACGATAATTAATTAATGATTCCTTATCCGGTATCCGAATTTGTACCGGTTCGTTTGGGAAAACCCCATTTTCCTGCATTTGTTTTTTCTTCAGCTGCGGAGCAGGACTCATCGGTTGAGGTTCTTTTATCTTTTTAATTTTGATCATGTTGCTAATCGCTTCTTTAAAAATAGCTTCTTTTTCTTTCTCAGGCTGCTTCAACTGTTTAGGCGAACCCAAATCGTCCGCTACTCCTTCCCCCGCGTTATATTTTTTAACCTTTGGAGTGATGAACTTTTGTATAAATAGTTTTGAATCGTTAGAAGAATCCTTCTTTTTAAATTGCGAAACGCGTTCCTGTTTTGGAAGTTGAGATTGAATATGACCGCTCATTTTCATAATCCATTCAACCAAACTTTCAAACAAAGGATACAACAAGAAATCAGTTGCTAAAACCAATGAAAGGGCCAAACAGCAAACGGAAATAATCAATCCCCCAATGACACCAAAGTATTTTTCAAGATTTCCAGCAATGAAATATCCCAAAAGCCCACCTGCCGTGACCTTGAAACTACCCGTAGTCAAAAGAGAAAAAAGAGCAGCAATCGAAAGAAGAGAAATTGCAATACCGATAAACTCCACCCATTTTTTCTGCGGTACTTTCTGAAGAAAAAAGCAGCTCGACCAAAAAAGAAAAAGCGTCGGAATACTAAAGGCGCTCAATCCAAAAGTCAGATGAAGATAATGAGCAAGATAAACTCCGCTAATGCCTGTTACGTTGCGATATTGTTGATTGGGGTAAGAGGTGTAGAAGGAATGATCGTTTGGATGAAAAAATAAAAGACTGACCAGCGTGAAAAGTCCTACAAGAAGAAACAAAACCCCGATAATTTCGTTGATTCGTTCCTGCTTCAGTTTTTTTGCTTTCATAAGATTGACTTAAAAGCCAGTGTGTCCGAAACCATCGGCATTTCTTAAAGTAACGTCTAATTCATCAACGACCTTGAAGCTTGCTGTAACATATTGAGCTATAATCATTTGTGCAATTCTTAAACCGCGCGTAATGACAAACGGTTCCTGTCCTAAGTTGATGGCAATCACTTGAATTTCTCCACGATAATCTGAATCGATGGTTCCCGGTGAATTCAAAAGCCCGATTCCATGCTTCAGTGCTAAACCGCTCCTGGGACGAATTTGTGCCTCAAAACCTTGAGGGAGGCTGATTGCAATTCCTGTTGGAATGAGTGCGCGCTCACCGGGATTCAACAAAACATTGCCTTCAACTGCTGCAGCTAAATCCATTCCGCTCGCTCCTTCGCTTGAATAAACAGGGGGCGGCAATCCTTCGTGATGTGGCAATCGCTTAATCAAAATTTCAGCGGTTTCAGCTTTCATTATTCCTGCGCGGCTGATTCTGCCTCTTTCATCGCCTGCTTGCGGCTTAGGCTGATCTTCCCTTGATCGTCAATCGATATCACCTTCACCGGAAAGACATCTCCAACCTTTACATGATCTTCCACCTTCTTGACAAAACCATCCGCAAGTTCAGATACATGAACCAGCCCGTCGGTTCCGGGAATAATTTCACAAAAAACACCAAAGGGCATAATCTTGCGGGCACGAGCCTGATAAATTTTCCCGACTTGAGCTTCTTCGGTAATAGCACTAATCCGTTGAATCGCAATCTCAGAAGCTTTGGCATCACTAGAAGCAACAATAACACGACCGTCATCTTCGATATCTACAGTAGCCCCGCTTTCTTCAATGATCTTTCGGATATTTTTTCCACCCGGTCCGATCAACTCACCGATTTTTTCAGGATTGATCTTGAGCATTGTAATTCTCGGCGCATAGTCTGAAAGCTCTTGTCGCGGCGTTGAAATGGTTTTCAGCATGATGTCGAGAATCTTAAGCCGAGCTTCTTTTGCATCTTGAAGCGCAGTTTTTAAAATCTCGGTTGTCACACCGCCAATTTTAATATCCATTTGAATGGCCGTAATGCCTTTAGCCGTACCCGCTACTTTAAAATCCATATCACCTAAGTGATCTTCGATTCCGGCTATATCAGTTAATACCTTCCATTTATTTTCTTCTTTCACAAGCCCCATCGCAACACCGCTTACAGGTGCTTTAATCGGAACACCAGCATCCATAAGCGCAAGCGTTGCGCTGCAAACGGTCGCCATAGAACTCGATCCGTTCGATTCTAAAATATCGGAAACGACACGAACTACATAAGGAAATTCTTCCTCGGACGGAACCACCGCTCGAAGCGCACGTTCTGCAAGCGCGCCATGACCAATTTCCCGGCGTCCTGGACCACGATTAGGTTTTACTTCTCCAACGCTAAACGCTGGAAAATTGTAATGAAGCATAAACCGTTTAAATTGTTCCCCTTCTAAGGCATCTATTCTCTGTTCATCCCGACCTGAACCTAAAGTAGCTACACCAAGGCTTTGAGTTTCACCTCGTGTAAAAAGTGCGGAACCGTGCGTTCGAGGAAGTAAGCCGACCTCGCATGAGACAGAACGAAAATCCTTAAACCCACGTCCGTCGGGACGTTCCCCTTTATCTAAAATCAAAGCGCGCACTTCCCGTTGCTCCACCTCATCAAAAACAACTCTTACTTCTTTTTCCTTAAATTCAGGGTTCGTAGCATCAAATAATGCTAACGTTTCTTGATAAAGTGCATCTTTCCCTTCAATCCGCTCTTCTTTCTTTTTTAAACGGAAAAGTTGAAGAAAGCGCCCCTTCACATGTTTTTCTACTTTGTTGCGAACATCTTGTGAGACCAGCTTCGGTTCCGGTTTTTGTTTCGGCTTTCCTGCTTTAGCGGCTAACTGGCGTTGAATCTGAGCCATCGCCTTCACTTGCTCTTTGCCAAATTGAATGGCCTGATTCATCATCTCTTCAGGCATTTCGGAAGCACCGCCTTCGATCATCATGATATTCTCTTCCGTTGAAGCCAATACTAAATCAAGGGTGCTGTTTTCTAATTGTGCGTAAGTGGGATTCGCAACCCATTTCCCGTCAATACAACCAACCCGAACAGCCCCAATTGGAATTTCAAATGGAATTTTGGAAATCATCAAGGCTGCAGAAGCTCCAATAATAGAAAGAACGTCAGGGTTGTTATCCCCATCAACCGAAAGGACGGTCGATGTGACCTGCACTTCATTATAGTAGTGTTCCGGAAAAAGAGGCCTTAGGGGGCGATCGATAAGACGCGAGGTCAGAGTTTCTTTTTCCGTAGGCTTGCCTTCCCGCTTAAAAAAACCGCCTGGAATTTTCCCGGCAGCATACGTTTTTTCTCTATAATCCACCGTAAGCGGAAAAAAATCCTGATCTTCTTTTAACTCTTTTGCTGCACAAACGGCTGTCAAAACCACTGTGCCACCATATTGGACGGTAACGGCGCCATCCGCCTGTTTTGCCATTCGACCTGTTTCGATAATCAATTCTTCAGAACCGATTTTTATACTTACTCTCGTAGTCATTTTTATTCTCTATTCCCTTTCTCTTTTCTTCTTTAAGAACATGTGCATTTTCTTGACTCTGCTTTTTGCAAAGTCATATGCGCCAAAAATAATATTACTTTCTCAAATCTAACTGACCAATGAGTTTTTTATAACGCTCTGTGCTTTCTCGCTCTAGATAAGCGAGCAATGTTTTCCGCTGTTCCACCATCCGAATCAGGCCGCGACGGGAATGATGATCTTTCTTATGGGTCTTGAAGTGATCGGTTAGTTCGTTGATCCGTGCTGTCAAAAGAGCTACCTGCACTTCGGAAGAACCCGTATCCGTTTTCCCATGTTGAAATTTTTTAATTGTGTTTGTTTTCTTTTCTTTCGTAATTGCCATTCTTTCTCTCCTTTATGACTGCCTAGCAAACCATTTTCGGCCTGCTTCAATGTCCTTTTTAATTTGTACTTGAAGCACGTTCCGATTTGAAAAAGTCTGCTCAGGCCGCAATCGTTGACCGATCGTTACTTCAATCGTTTTATTTGTTAAATCCTCACAAAAATCTAAAATATGAACTTCGGGAATCGGTTTCAAGTCTCTTCCGAACGTCGGCCGTTTACCATAATTCAAGAGTGCTTTCAAATGATCCCCAACAACACGTTTTTCAAGCTTTGCCCAACTTTCTTTGGTGTCGGCCAAACGAAGCTCCAAAATACGCACCCAAGCCGCGTAAACCCCTTCGGGTGGCATCACTTCGCTGTGCAGGTCCAAATTGGCTGTTGGAAAACCCAGGCCTTTCCCCCGACCGCTTCCTGGAATCACTGTTCCAAAAAAAGAATAGGAGCGGCCTAAAAATTGAGCTGCTTCAGAGAGCCTGCCTTCATGAATTAAAGAACGGATAGCACTGCTTGAAACCACCTGTCCACCTATCTGAAAAGGTCCAGCCTCTAAAAAGGCGAATTTGTGTTTCAAAGCAAGCTGTTTCATCAACTTGCTATCTCCCGAGCGGTCATGGCCAAAACGGGCATTAAATCCCAAACAGATTTCGCGCGCACCTAAGGTGTCGATAAACACCTGCTTTACAAAATCTTCAGGGCTCTTTTTTGAAAGCGCTAGTGTAAAATCAATCAGAAAGCATAAATCTACAGATGCTTGCTCAAGCAGAAATAATTTGTGGATGAGCGATGTCAGGATCGGTGGATCCTCTTTTCGATGCAGAACCCGCTGAGGATGTTCCCGAAACGTAAAAACCGCTGACGTTCCATTAATTCTTTTCGTGCGCTCCCGAATCGTTCGGATAATCTCCAAATGTCCCAGATGAACGCCGTCAAAATTCCCCAATGCAACGACTAAACTCGGAAAATCTTTTTTTCGAAACTGTTCAAGCTTTGTGACAATTTCCATCAACCAACAGGTGCCAAAACGGGATCCGTTACAAATTGAGCAAGTTTATCCACGTCCACTTTTTTAAGCTGCTCAACCGTAACCGCGTCGCCCAATGTGAAAGAACCGCTCCTGACCCGTCTGAGTTGTGATAAAGCTGCAAACGATCCCAGCGCTTCACCTAAATCATTAACCAGAGTTCTTAAATAAGTGCCTTTTGAAACACGCGCGAAAAATTTGATTTTAGGAAGATTAAGTTCTTCAATCCGAAAATCATAAACTGTAACAGACCGTTTTGGCCGATCAACTGTTTTTCCGGCACGCGCCAATTGATAGAGCCGCACACCTTGATGTTTTAACGCTGAAACCATCGGCGGTGTTTGTTCCAAAACCCCCGTAAATTTTTGAAATGCTTGTCTAATATCCGTCTCAGATATATGCCGCCAATCTTTCTCGGCAATCACGGTGCCTGAGATGTCCTGCGTATCTGTTTTAATACCAAGCTGGATGGTTCCAAAATATTCTTTGTCACAGGATGAAAGCACTTTTGATTTCTTAGTGGACTGCCCAAGCAATACCACCAAAACACCCGTGGCAAGCGGATCCAGTGTTCCGGCATGACCAACTTTCTTAATTCGAAAACGACTCCGGATAAAAGCACAAACATCGTGCGAAGTCCAACCTTCAGATTTATCAACCACTAAAATGCCGTTGCTAATTACAAGAGCTGTCACAGAAGCCACTATTTTCGTCCCTGCTTAATTAAGGCCAGTTTAATTTGTTCTAAAATTCTTTTCGTCGCTTCTTCCAAAGTCCCTTGAATCGTGCAGCCAGCCGCTTTCTTATGTCCGCCGCCTCCAAAGTGAGCAGCCACTTGTGCTACGTCATAATCACCTTTTGAGCGAAATGAGACGCGGACCTCGCCGTTTTGAGATCCATCCATCTCACTCATAAAGAAAGCAAACTGAACCTCTTTAATATACTTAAGGAAATCGATAAACCCTTCTGTATCTTCGTAGGTAGCACTCGTCCGCTTCAAATCGCTTCGCGTTAGACCTACCCAAGCAACTGTTTCGTCAGAAGTCGTTTGAACCTTGGCAAGAAGTAAACTGTATAACTGAATTTTCTCAAGGGAATACGTCGCGTAAAGAGCATCGTTGATTTTTTCAATGTCAATTCCAGTTTGAATCAACTCGGAAGCAATTTTATGCGATTTGACTGTTGTATTGCTATATTTGAATGATCCAGTATCAGTAGAAATAGAAACATAAAGTGCCGTAGCCTCTTCCTGATTAATCTTCAATTTAAACCAATTAAATATATCGTAAATCACTTCACCACAAGCTGAGGCCGTTGGTTGGATATAATTGTGGTGGCCGAAACACTTGTTGCTGATGTGGTGATCAATATTAAAAATTTTCGTTTTTGGTGTTAGAAGTTTTTGAACTGATCCAATCCGTTCAAGCGTCGGACAATCTGCCACGACGAGCGCATCGAACTTGCGACCCAACGGGAGAATGTCCTTAACCTGATTCCATCTTTTGCTGGGAAGGCAACCCAAGCGCTCCGGAAAAGGATCTTCGCAAACAATCAACGTTTTTTTGCCCAAGCGACGTAAAAGTGATTCCAATGCCAAGACAGACGCCACCGCATCTCCTTCAGGGTTTACATGTGAAGCCAAAAGGAAGTTATCCGCCTTCTTAAGACTCTGACACAATTTGACTAAGGAATTGTTTTTACTCATAGCGCCCGATTTAATTTTCTTCGTTGATTTTTCTAATAATTCCATCTATTTTCATCCCGTCGTCAAGAGAAGAATCCGCCGCAAACGAAAGGTGGGGCGTAAAACGAAGTTTCAGCGTATGCGCAATATCCCGCTGCAAAAATCCTTTTGCCTGTTCTAATCCTTTGGCCGTTTCTTCTTTTTTCTCAGCATCTCCAAAAACTGAGTAGAACACGCGCGCGTATTTAAGATCGTCACTCACCTGAACATCAGTAATCGTAACAAAACCAATGCGTGGGTCCTTGATATCTTTTAAAAGCAGCGTTCCTAACTCTTCTTTAATTAACGCCGCTACTCGCTCTGAACGTTTTCCCTGCATATTAGAAAAACTCCATTCACCACGTTAAACTAATTTGGTCGCTACTTTCTCAATACGGTAAGATTCGAGAATGTCGCCTTCTTTGAGCTCGCCAAACCCTTCTACTACCACACCGCAATCGTAGCCTTCTTGAACTTCGCGGACATCATCTTTAAATCGTTTTAAAGACCCCAACTTTCCAACGTGCACAATAATATTATTTCGGATTACACGAATCTGATGATTCCTGGCAAGTTTCCCTTTTTTGACGACGGCACCACCGATCGCGCCGACTTTCGAAGATTGAAAAACCTGCCGGACTTCCGTGCGCCCTTCAACCACTTCTTTCATGGTCGGCTCAAGCAATCCTTCCATAGCCTTTCGGATATCTTCCAAGGCCTCGTAAATAATGTTGTAAAAGCGGACATCGACTCCTTCGTATTCCATCAAAGTTTGTGCTCGTTCATCACTTTTAACGTGAAATCCAATCACAATTGCATCCGATGCCGCCGCGAGCATAATATCCGATTCATTAATGCCGCCAACGCCGCCGTGAATCACTCGAATTTTAATATTCTCAGCAGAAATCTGTTCTAACGACTGCGTTATAGCTTCGATCGACCCCTGGACGTCGGCTTTAATAATCAGCTTAAGTTCCTTCACACGGCCTTCCTTCATCTGACTGTAGAGGTCTTCCAAAGAAAGATGCTTTGGATGAAAACCTTTGATGGCCCGTTCACGAAGCTCAAGCGATCTTTTTTCGGCAATTTTGCGTGCAATTTTTTCATCGGCAGCAACATTAAAAACCTCACCTGCTTCTGGTGTCCCCGAAAGCCCTAGCACTTCAACGGCGTAAGATGGCCCTGCTTCCTTAACCGATTTACCTCTGTCGTTTTTAAGGGCGCGCACCTTTCCATAATATTGGCCGACCACGACAAGATCTCCGACCCTCAATATACCGTTTTGAACGAGTACCGTTGCAACAGAACCCTGTCCTTTTGACAATCTTGCCTCAATCACAGTTCCCTGAGCAGGACGATTGGGATTGGCTTTTAATTCCAAAACTTCCGATTCCAAAAGTAACATTTCAAGGAGCTCATCAATTCCGGTCCCTGTTCTGGCTGAAACCTTGACGCAAATTGTTTTACCGCCCCATTCCTCAGGCATAAGGCCTAACTTTTGAAGCCCACTCATCACACGTTGAGGGTCGGCAGTTGGAAGATCACTTTTGTTAATCGCAACCACAATGGGGCACCCTGCAGCACGTGCGTGGTCAATGGCCTCAATCGTCTGCGGCATGACACCATCATCTGCAGCCACAACCAAAACAACAACATCTGTTACATTGGCTCCTCGGGCGCGCATAGCCGTGAAGGCTTCATGGCCTGGGGTATCCAAAAACGTCACATATCCTTTTCCTGAAATTTCAACCCCGTACGCACCGATGTGTTGCGTAATTTGCCCTGCTTCCTTATCGGCCACATTTGTTTTTCGAATCGCATCAAGTAAAGACGTTTTCCCGTGATCCACATGCCCCATCATGGTTACCACTGGCGGGCGGAATTTTAATTTAGCGGGATCCTTCTCTGATTCGTCTAAAACAGTTTTAGTGTCTTTATCTTCAACTTTTTCAATCAAAACGTTGAGCGCTTCACTAGCTTTCCAAATAATTTCTTCATTAAGCAGCTGGTTTACATTGGCAAAAATACCGATACCGATCAGAGTTTTAATGAGTTCAGCTACACGAATATTCAATTTTTCAGCCAAAGCACCAACCGTAATCGGCATTTCAACTTTTATGGTAATCCGTTTTGGTGGAGCCGGAGGTTGTGGTGCAACGGTTGGGACCGGTGTTTTTTGTTCTGCTGCTGCTTCTGATTTGGGTGTTGCCTTTAATTTTGCTTCTGTTTTACTTTCAACTTTTTTAAAAATTTTTGAAGGAGCCGGTTTCGCTTGAATTTTAGTTGCAGCTGCTTTAACTTCAGACACTTTTTCAGAAGTTTTTGCTTTTACCAACACGTGGGTTTTTGTCGCGCTGGAAGGTTCTTCTGTTTTCGTTGCGGCTTTTGCTGAAGCAATACGTTTCGAAGACGCTTTTTCTTTTTTTGCTGGGTGCTCAGATTTTGCTTCAGATTTAGCTGGTGTTGGTTTGGAATGACTTGTTTTTTTTAAAACAGTTTCAACCACTTTGGGATCCAAAAGTTCCATATGGCTTTTGGCTTTTACCCCATGTTTTTTAAGCTCTTCAATTAGTTCTTTGCTTGAAATCTTTATTTTTTTGGCAAGCTCGTGAACCTTCATGCTACTTCTGCTCTCCGGGCCTATCGGCCCTTAAGGCCGGAGGCTCTCCTAAGATTGCTTGATGAGCTGCTTGAATAATTTTCTCAGCTGTTTTGGGTCCGATTCCTTCGATTTTGGCAAGGTCTTCAGGATTGGATTTAAGTAAATCTTTAACGCTCGTAATTCCGGCTGCCCGGAGCAATTCCTCGGTTTTTTCACCCACCCCTTTTAAAGAACTTAATGGAATTTTTTGACTGGTGCTACGAATATCGAGGTTCCAACCAACAAGCTTCGAAGCCAGCCTAACATTCTGTCCTTTTTTCCCAATCGCAAGTGAAAGCTGATCCTCCGCTACAAAAATCTCAGCTGATTTGGCTTCCCGGTTGAGCTTTACTTCTGCCAACTCTGCTGGGCTTAAAGCACTTTTGATGTACGCTTCGGGGTCTTCATTCCAACGCACAATGTCAATTTTCTCACCGCCCACCTCGCGGACGATATTCTTCACCCGCTGGCCACGCATCCCTACGCAAGAGCCCACGCAATCGACTTTCGCGTCATGGGAAATAACGGCAATTTTCGTGCGTGCTCCTACTTCTCGGGCGACCGATTTGATTTCAACAATTTTGTCGTGGATTTCAGGCACTTCAAGTTCAAAAAGTTTCTTTACAAAATTAGCATGTGCTCGCGACACAATGACTTCAGGTCCGCGTTCTGTTCTTTTAACTTCAACCACATAAACCTTGATCGTGTCCCCTTGACGGTATTCATCATTAGGAGATTGCTCTCGCGCAGGAAGAATGCCTTCAGTCTTCCCAAAATCAACAATAATCCGTTTATGGTCAATCCAATGAACCGTTCCGGTTGCGATATTCCCTTCTTTTTTGGTGAATTCATTATAAACCGATTCTCGTTCGGCTTCACGAATCTTTTGAATGATGACTTGCTTTGCAGTTTGGGCTGCAATGCGGCCAAAATCAGCGTTGAACACTTCCTTTCCGTTTTCAAATAGTTGGATATCTCCGGTTCGGGGATTAATCTGGACATCCACTTCATCAGGCTTGGAAAAGGTCTTACGACAGGCCGAAAGGAGAGCTAGGCGAAGCGCTTCCAGGAGCACTTCCTTTTTAATGCTCTTTTCCTTTTCTATATATTCGAGTGTATTTAGTAGCTCTTGGCTCATTTTTTCACATCCGCCAAACAACGCATCGGATCCGCTGTTTCTTGTGGCGGAAAATAAAAAAGCGGGCGTCAACTTCAGCCCACTTTCATAAGTGTAAGGACTGTGCTTATTTAGGTATAATATTAACAGATAATAAGTGGGCTGTCAAGGGGAAGAACTCAAGGATATGACTAGACTTATGAAAAAAGGCAAGATGCTACCATACGGAAGAGAAAACAAACCCTTTATTCAGGCAACTTTCTTATTAATTGAACAAGAGGGGTTATTGTGGATTTCGTGGATTTTGGTGCTAATGCAGAGGGAGGAATGGTTCTAATTTCCAAAAAGTATAACCGTCTCTTCGTTATAGTGATTTAAAATGTGAAGGGCTTTTAATTTTACGTATTTTATATTCATTGGAGAACCACTTGGCCGTTTATCATAGAAATCGTCCACCTTCTACCGTTATATAAAAAAGGGATGGATGCTGAATAGTCTACCCGCGCGTACACAAGGATTTTTGCCATAAGTACAATGGGATCGGGGCTGCCAAATTGAAGCAATCCTTGATAGAGCATGGAGGGCGGTAGCGAAATAACACCTCGACTTGGTGAAATGTAATATTGAGCGTTAATGCTAGTGGGTAAAACATTAATGGTGGTGGTGGTGCCATTATTTGTTACCGAAAAGCTGTACGTTAATGATTGTAGGGCGCCGGTGTGAACCACCGGGCTGGTAGCTGTAATGGTAACGTTGTAAACAGTTGGATCAGTTAACGATACGTTAGCACTGACATTGTAAGTTGCCCACTGAGGAGTAAGCGACAATTGCCATTTTAGGTCTCCGATGTACAAATTGACTTTTTCCTGCACTGTGACATCTCGGAGAACCACTTGGCCGTTTATCATAGAAATCGTCCAACTTCTACCGTTATATAAAAAATGGATGAATGTTGAATAGTCTAGTTCCGCGTACACACGGATTCTTGCCATAAGTACAATGGGATCGGGGCTGCCAAATTGAAGCAATCCTTGATAGAGCAAGGGCGGTAGCGAAGCACCTTGATATTGAGCGTTAATGCTAGTGGGTAAAACATTAAGGGTGGTGCCATTTGTTACCGAAATGCTGTAAGTTAATGATTGTAGGCCGCCATTGCTAGGGGGGGTAGCTATAATAGTAATGTTGTAAACAGTTGGATCAGTTAAGGACACGTTAGCACTGACACTGTAAGTTGCCGAAGCCGCAACCAACAATTGACTTTTTAGGTTTTGGATATACGAATTAACTGTTTGTTGCGTTAGGAGATCAATGAGAAAAATATTTCCTTTGCTGTCCGTCTGAATTTGATATTGTCGATTGCTATTGCCCAGAGTAACGATATAGGGAGCAGAAACACCAGAGGCATTCCCAGGATAAGAGCTCGTTATGTCCCTGACTTGATAACGGCCATTGACATCGTCACTGGCAAGGGGAGAAATAATATACGATCTGCCGTCGATTTGAGTTTGCAGAGTTTTACTCATGATCACTTGATCCGTAGCCATCGTCTTCTGAATAATGTAAGTTTTTCCGTTGACGTTGATAGGAACAAGGGCATATCGGTAAGTCGTTGACGAAGACCAGTCCACATTGCTAAGAAAACTGTTTCCTAAGCTGTCCGTGACACGGACCCGCAAGGAATCATTGGGCCCACTTAAATCTGTGACCGTGTAAGTCTGGCCGTCGAGATAAACATTATTATAAGTCCGATAAAGTTTTATCATTCCTTGGTTATCAACAGTAATCTTATAGAGTTTCCCATCAAGGGTTACCGTATCAGTTTTGGGGTAGTTGGCAAAAGCGGCCGCTACCGGGGGAGCAGGATACCAGTGGTTAAAGAATTCAAATCCAAAACCTAGATAATGTCCTTGGCTATCATAGGATTCCCCAAACAAGACTTGCCAGTTGCCAACTCCAGTATCCTGAATGGTCTGGCAAGGTGTGCCAACGAAACAGGTAATTTGATTGTATAAAATATCATTGGTTTCGCCAGAAAGAACGTCAGGCAAACCTTGAACTATATAACTTTGCCACTGGTATGGAGCCTTTTGGACTGCAACAAGTCCCGGGGCGAAGACGCCTGAGAGGTCCTTTCCATATTCAATAAAGTATTGAAGCTTTAACTTATCTGCGGTAGGGGGGGTGGTTCCTGTAACATAGTAATACTCTCTTTTCTCGTTAACATATTTATCTATAGCACCATAATCTCCAGCAGAATTTAGCAGTTGCCATAACAGTGCGAAATGGTCCGTATCCCCGTATCGATAGGCTTCAGTTTTCTTAGAGCCCTGCCAAACGGCGTAGTGAAACGTGGCTGATCCTCCGTTCATCCGTATTTCAGTAGTGTTAATGGTATTGCCTGAGGAATCGTAAGAATAAAAGACTTTTGAATCATAGTGGTAATAACCCAGCATTTGGTAGCTTCCCGAGATGATGGAGGTAATAAATGGGTTTCCATTAATTTGGGTGTAGGTG